>Ga0153965_1000075_pt1 | contig 16004 bp, 18 predicted proteins | sample TSFL049MetaG_FD_104707 | JGI IMG/M metagenome (GOLD analysis project Ga0153965, IMG submission 104707) | Attine ant fungus gardens microbial communities from Florida, USA - TSFL049 MetaG | ecosystem: Host-associated > Fungi > Mycelium > Unclassified | place: USA: Florida, Paynes | collected... | reverse complement strand
TGATCCTATAGGAGTAGACAACAGGAGTTTAGGAGCAAAAAATTAGTAATAATATAAAATAAAAAGGAAATTATATTATTAAATGGGTATTTTCCATCATATGACACCCTATCCAGCAGAGAAGAAAAATTCAGGGTAGAAATAGATGTATCAGGACATGCAATTGGAGAAGTCCTTTCATAAGAACAAGAAGGCAAATGGAAACTAGTCGCTTTCCTATCAAGAACAATGTCACCTGCAAAAAGAAACTATGAAATATATGACAAGGAACTACTGGCAATAGTCAAAGTACTAGACAAATGGCGACAATACCTATTAGATGTAGTTGAGAAATTTGAAGTATGGACAGACCACGAAAATCTCAAATACTTTAAAGAACCACATAAACTCAATGGTTGACAAGCAAGATAGTATCTGAAACTACAAGACTACAACTTTACTCTATGACATATCCCAGGAAAGACAAATACAAAAGCAGACATATTGTCCAGAAGAGAGAAAGTGGATACAAAAGAAAACAATCAAAACATACAGATGCTCAAAGAAGAGTTATGGATATGACAAACAACAAGTCAAGATGGAATACCTATCATACTGCTTAGACAAGAATACCTACAAATAAGAGAAGAAGGAATACAAGAACAAATCAAGAAAATCCAAACAAGAGAACAAGAAGTAACGAAACTATTGGAAAGAAAAGACAGACAATCATGGGAAGAAAATAGAATTGTCTACATAGATGGCAAGATCTATGTCCCAAAAAACAGGCAACTTCGAGACAAAATACTCAGTAATAACCATAATTCACTAGATATTGGATACCCAGGACAACACAGAATGATGGAATTAATCAAGAGAAACTATTGGTGGCTAGGAATATGCAATGATATACAAAAATACATTCAAGGATGCCAGGAATGTCAACAGAACAAGGTGCAACACATGAAGAAAGCGGCACCTTTACACCCCTTATCTATACCAAAAATACTATGGGAGAAAATCAGTATTAATGTCATAGGACCCCTGCCAAGATCAGAAGACAAAGATGCTATTTTGGTAGTTGTGAACTGATTCTCCAAAATGATCAAACTCATGGCTACAATGACTTCAATCTCCTCAGGTGAAGTAGCAAGAATATATTGGGACGACATATGGAAAATACATAGCATACCAAAAAAGATCATTAGCAATAGAGGACCCTAATTTGCATCAACATTCATGGAAGAACTATGAAAAGCACTAGGGATCAAAAGAGCAATGTCAATGGCCTACTATCCACAAACAGATAGTCAAACAGAAAGGATCAATTAAGAAATCGAAGTGTTTCTAAGACACTACATTAACTACAGACAAGACAATTGGACAAAATGGCTAGCAACAGCAGAATTCTAGTATAATGACAAAGAACATACAGCAACAGGACACTCTCCATTCTATGTGAACTATGAAAGACATCCCTGGAAAGGAAACCTAACAGTGGAAACAGAAATACCAAGTTTGGAAGACCTATTAAAGAAGATAGAAACAATGAGAGAAGAAGCAAAGACAGCAATGGAAAAGACAAAGGAAACAATGAAAAGACAATATGACAAGAAAACACACTGATCGCAAGATCTCAAAATAGGAGAACAAGTATGGCTAGAGGCAAGAAACATTCAAACAAACTGACTCTCAAAGAAGCTAGACCACAAAAGATATGGCCCCTTTACAATCAAAGAGAAAATTAGACAGGGAGCATATAAACTAGAGCTTCCAGAAGGATGGGCTATACACAATGTTTTCAATGAAGATCTATTAACACGTTGCAAAAAGGTGGAGTTTGCAAGTCAACACAAGGATCCAGCATCATCACCTGACATTGTTAATGAAGAAGAAGAATATGAAGTAGAAGAAATCAGGGAACATTGCAAAAAAGGAAGAGGAATCCAATTCCTCATTTACTGGAAAGGATATAGAAATGAACATGACCAATGGATGGCAGAAGCAAACCTACCACATGCAAAAGAGGCAATTCAAGATTATTGGACATAGATTTCGAGATGAAACCTATAAAAGAGAGGACTAAAGGTCATTTTTTTGACATCTCAAATGCATACCAGTACTCAAGAAATACTTTCAAATATGTCTTCTTTTACTAATACTGCTACCAATGCCTCTACCATTGCTACCTCCCCTACCTGGAACCAAGAAACCTATAACAAGATCATACATCATAACAACAAAACCAAGGATTAGGCAAGAAAAATGGATTGCATTATTCAAGCCATTAAAGCTATGGCAGGACTTGAAGAAAAAGCAGAAGAACTAGTTGGGATAGCCGATATTATCAACAACACCATGGCAAATGCAGAAACCAGCACATTACTTACTGGAGAAGGATATCGCATGGACATTGCCACATAATTCTATGAAGTGGCAGAAACACTTAGGCTCATCCTACATAATACCTTACCCCAACGATTCCATAGTATCCAATGCAACCTAGTAAACAAATTAACAACATGCCAAGGTCAAGGACAGTCAGCAATCAACAATCATATTTGAGAATTACAAGAATCATTTGCTCACACCAATCAATTCCCATCCATTCCAAAAGTCATACCAAGGATTTCCCCAAAAAAAAATAAAATAGAAGAAGAAGTTATTTTAATACATCTCTCTTCACCACCACCTGATGACAAATCCACAACTGTATCATCAAATGATGAATCCATGACATTGGCAATAGAAAACCCCAACAATCAAATAATAGAAGAAATCAATAATCTCATCGCATTTTTAAAATGATTCAAAGCACTAAACAACATCGTTCGTTTTCTACCACCTGCTGGATATTGTACTATCAGCAGAAATAGAGAGAATAGCTCAAGATATTGAAATTGGATTGTCAAAGGATTAATCAAATCTAAACAAAATTTAGAAACAGTACAAAGGAGGTTTAAGATACTATTATATGCCAGAGGACTACCACATGAACCATGGTTCATCACAGAAGCACCAGATGAAGGTTATATTGTTGGACCACAAAAGAAGTCAGTGGCTATTTATGCTATAAAAGAAGAAAGGTTGTAGGATATTCATGAGAACATGAATCCTAAGACGGAGGTATTGTAATGATCAACCTCATTGTCTCCAGGTGTTCTACACATGAACTGCTTCTTTGTTTCACATTACTTCATATATCTAATGGTTCAGTCAGTACCTCACTAGTAGGGCATGTTCTTTACTCAGCAGACCTCATGTCTATCATATGTTCTCCTTATTACTACCTCATGGTACATAGGTATATATATAGTAGATACTCTTCTGTATTCCTTACGCTTTACCAATTGTATCATTCCCTTCCTTCCTCTACTCTTAATTCATCCTTGAGTCTTTACTTGAGTGTTGCAACCTGAGTTACTCCTTAAGGTCGTAATACTAGTCCTAGTCTTTTTACTCTCAATAGATCTGCATTCATAATTCCAAAGGCAGTGTAGATGAAGATAGGAGTCAAGAGGTTCTTCTCCAATCCAACTATACTCTGGATACTATATTAAAGTTATTACAAAGCCCTAAAACTTGAAGAATAAAATATAAAAAGGAAACTATTACTACTTTTAGGATTCCATTGACTCCTTTCTGTCTTAAGTCCTTTCAAAACCCTACTGATGATACAGTCCTCTCCTGTCTTTATGATAACACATCTCCTCACCAAGTCCTTCCCATCAAAGATGACATATTTTCATTGCTGCTTTCTTCTAGAATATTCCTTTGTCTTCCCCTATCATGCTCTTGATGCTACTTTGTAATTTGGACTTCTTTGATTACCTGTTAAATAGTTAGTAAGTTCCCATAAATGTCTAGTATCTCCAAGTTGCATCCTAAAGATCATTTATCTAAATATAATTGATTTGATGCTATTAATGCTTATTTACAAGCACAAAGTCTATTAGTCTAAGTTTATTGTCTAAGTAGTACTGATTCTAGAGTATAAGTCTGCCATCCTTCTAAGTTAGTCCATCCAAAGGTAGATCTAGAGCATAGTCCCTTAGTAACTTTCTTAGTAACCTGATGCCAATTCATTCTAATTGCCTCTCGAGGTATTGGCACAAGCTCTAGGTCAATTATTACTAGCTCAGTGTCTTTATTATATAGTATTACGTTCTGAGGATTATAGAAAGGGTTCCAGAGCGAATTCTAATTAAGAATCCATTGTTATAAAGCATATCAAATGTTATCTTCTGCAGAAAATTCGCTTGCAGCATAATAGCATATGGAAAGTAAAAGAAATTGACTTCTTGGGGTTAGTAATAGGGTCAGGAGAAATCAAGATACAGAAAGAAAAAGTAGTAGGAGTCCTGGAATGGCCAAAACCAAAGACAGTCAAAGAGATACAGAAGTTTTTAGGATTAGCAAATTATTACAGGTGATTTGTCAAGGATTTTGCAAAAATAGCTAAGCTAATGCACAAGTTGGTTAGAAAGAACAAAAAATAGAACTGGGGAGAGCAGCAGGAAAAGGCATTCAAACAGTTGAAACAGATGTTCATAATGCGACTAGTTGTCATGACTTAGCAAAATGGCTAAGTCATTATTTATATTTCTTTTCTTTTTCTTTTTCTTTATCTTGGACTTACTACATAGAAGGGAGTGCGGGAAAGTGTCACATCACAAGTATCACACAGTCACAGTCATATAACAGGGAGTCACATGATAGGTGTGGGAAGATAGTGCACAGACCATATAGTAGTTGTATAAGTAGTGTAGAAAATCTAATGGGAACTCTATTGAGTTCTCTTTGTTAATTACTAAACAAAGAACAGTTGGCTTTATTCCAGCTTGGAGTTTAGCTTTCTTATACTAGTGCTGGTGTCACTAGACTTGGATCATATATGTATGCAAGAAGGACGTAGGAGTGATGCCTACTTAGCCAACGCTTAGCCAATGCTTTACAAGCATTGGTTAGCACATTCTCTCTCTTTGCTTGCTAAATTCTCTCTAAATTCTATCTAAATTCACCAAAATTCATCAAAAACTTGAATAAATTCAAATAAAATTAAAGCACACAACAAGTATAGCTAGCTGATATCTGAGACACAATTGAGTGCTATGAAGACCACATGCCTTTTTCTTTTCATAATTCAATCCAAATGGATGTGTGAGAGGAACATAACATGTACAAACAATGCCAGCTCATCATCGAGTTCTCTCTCTCAAATCATAGTCACTATTCCCTACCCTCCTCTATCCTTCTCTTTGCTCTCTTATACCTCTCTACTCTCTATATACCTTGACTGAAAGCTGGGCCCTAGGTGTAAAGGGGACAGTACTCTACAACTGTGGTGTAGAGCTTGGAGTGTGTGACTAAGCTCAGGTCTCCTCTTCCAGAAGGACTCTTTCTTTGAGTGGTACTGTAGTAGTATACCTATAAACTCTTCTATTATAAACCTGGTGCTAGGGGTTCATTGTAATCCATATATACACAGGATTGACAACTGCTCATTAAGAGAGGGGTCTAGAGTAGGGGTCTCCTTCTTAGGAGCAATAGTATATCTTTTTTCTTAGAGTAGCTATAAGTGAACAGTAAGACAATCATGAGACATAGATACTGTTGAAGGAGAATGTCAGGCTAGGAGAGCTGAAGATAGGGCTCAACATCATATAGATAATCCCAATCATCATTATCATCATCTTTATCCTTTACTTCAAAACATTCCTCCTGCTCCTATTTGGAATAGAGGAAGAAGAGGAAGATGTTATTTACCCCTTCCACATATCATTCCCAACAATCTCTCTCATTATCCTTCACTTCAAAATATCTCTCCTACTCCTGTTTGGAATAGAGGAAGAGGAGGAAGACGTTATATCACTCCTTTATATGTTCCTGTAAACCTAGATGAAGCCATAGCTGATTTACATAGATGATAACAAGCAAATCAAGTATAAGTGGAACCTATAGCTCAAATCAATGAAATGGTGATTGAATGGAGAAATGAAGGAAATAATGCTCTAGATTATGATAAACAGCAAGCAAATGAAGACAGTGATCAGAATGTGGGTAGAGTTATAGAGGAAAACCTTGGTAGAGCCCAAATAGTTGTGAGTAACAGATATTGAATTTATTAACAACAAATTCTTACTGGGTATACAGGAGATACAGGATAATGATAGTGTAAATGATGAAGTAAATCAAATCAATAATGATGACAATATAGTATGTTGATTTTTGCATAATAAAACTCTATATACTTATAAGTTATCAGGATCAAGAAGCTGTTGTTGCAGATAATCTTCCACCTCCTATTCTTCATTCTGCTCCTTATTCACCTGCTAGATAGCCATTCATAGAGGCTAATATAGAGTATAACAATTTGGGCATGCTGGCTATTATCTGCCCTTACTGTCATGCTTTTCACTTTGACTGTGAGAAGCTGAGATCATCATGGGTCAATCATCCCAAATTTGGTATGTGTTGTTTGCAAGAACAGATTCAATTCTACTTGACTGGAGATAACTATTCCTCAAGAGAATTTCGCAACAATATATGACAGTATAATATAGCATTTGCTATGACTTCAGTAGGAGTCAAAATTGACAACTCTGTTACCAGACAATCAGGTCCCTATGTTTTCAAGATCCAAGGAGAGCTTCATTATCTTACTAGTGCTCTTTTGTCTCATGGCGATCATTCTCCTACCTATGTACAAATCTATATTCTTGATACAGCAGAGTAGCTCAATGTCAGGAGACTCAATAATAGAAACCTTGATCCTATGGTAATGGATAATCTTCAGACAATGCTCTTGGATAACCACCCATATATTGGTCATTATCGTTATGCCTATGAACTTATTAGAGAAAAGCTAGTAGAGGAGCAGGAGGAGATCACAATTAGGCTACATGTGAATTTGCAACAGGATCAAAGAACCCATAACCTGCCAATAGCTGAGGAGATTGCAGTCATTATTCCAGAGGAAGGGGTACATTATGTAATGGATAATAGAGATGTGGTATTATGAGCAAAAGAAGGACAACTTCAAAGAATCAGCCAAAACAGTCCTTCTTATACTGCTCTTTACTATGTTCTGCTCTTTTCTAAGGGTAAAAATGGCTAGCATACAAGAATCTCTATTCATGGTGCTCAACTTAGAAAGAGAGATGAAAATGCAAGACAGAGAGAAGGAGAGGAAAGGGCTCGCTTACAGTGTGTGTCTGATACATGCTATTATGCCTATTATCTACATGTTAGAGAAGGTCCTTAACCACCTCTCTTTTATGGTGGAAAGTTGTTTCAGCAATTTGTTGTTGATGCATGGGCAAACTGTGAACAAAGAAAACTCAACTAGGCTAGGACACATCAGCACACTCTCAGATCAGAGCTCTACCAGGGACTACAGAATGCTGCTATACATAATAGACATGATGGTGAAGATGCTGGACCTTTAGGACACAAACTTATTCTCTCCTCCTCTCATGTAGGAAGTCCTAGATTTATAACCCAGTTGTTCTAGGATACTATGGCCATTTGCAGACACTTTTATAAACCAGATCTCTTCCTTACCATGACTGCTAATCCCAAGTGGCCAGAAATCATTCATAGTCTCTTTCCTGGTCAGATAGCTACTAATCGTCCTAATATTGTATCATGGATCTTTGAGCAGAAGAAAAAAGCACTCCTCAAAATCATTGATAATGGCTTCTTTGGTACTACTGTAGCTCATATCCATACTATTGAGTTCCAGAAGAAAGGTCTCCCCCATATTCACTTGCTTATTTTCCTTCATCCTCAAGATCATATCTAGGATTCTCATCATATCAACTCTATGATCTCAGCACAGCTACCTGATCCCCAACTACAGCCACTTCTCTTTGCAAAAGTCACCAAATATATGTTGTATGGTCCATGTGGTGTTGATAATCCCTAAGCCAAGTGTATAGTCAATGGAAAATGTAGTAAATGTTTTCCCAAAGACTTTAGAGAGAGAACAGATTGGGCTGAGGAAAGCTATCCACTTTATACTAGGCCTGCCAATGGCTTGGTTTTTGAACGCAATGGGGCTAGATTTACTAATTAATATATGGTCTCTTACTGTCCTCAACTTCTTCTTCTCTTTGATTGTCATTTCAATATTGAGATCTCTGCTGGATTGGAAACTGTCAAGTATCTAAGCAAGTATATCTACAAGGGTCCTAATAGAGCAACTATGGAGATTAGTGGTGGGATGCAGAATGAAATCAAGGCTCATTTGGATGGTCGCTTTATTGGTCCAACAGAAGCTTGCTGGAAGATCTTTGAATTCAACATGTATAGAGAGTCACCAGCAGTCCAACATCTTCCTATCTATCTTCCCAATGAACACTATGTCAACTTCCATGCTCACCAGACTGTCAATGAAGTGTTAGCTAGGCAAAATGTGGAGAAGACTTAGCTAATTGCTTAGTTTGACTACAACTTTGCATATGATGATGGTTTGGGCCTTACCTACTGGCAGTTCCCTCAGCACTATACCTGGGATGCTAAAGTCAAATCATGGTATCCAAGATGGCAGGCTAAGGTGATTGGAAGAATGTACTTTGTGTCACTATCAAAGGAAGAGCAGTTCTTTTTACAACTTCTTTTGACTATATTTGAAGGCAGAAAGAGTTGAGAGCATCTGAGGACCTGGAATGGCCAAGTGTTTGCTACATTCAAGGAAGCATGTATAGCAAGAGGATTACTGGAGGATGATCATGAGTGGAGAATTTGCTTGGAGGAAGCAATTGCAATACAGCCTGGAATGGCATGTCATTGGTTGTTGGCAGTTATCTTTCTAACTAATGAAGTGGCTGAGCCTCATTTACTCTGAGATCAATTCAAGGCTGGACTATGTAATGATGTCAAACACAAACTACATCATATGAACCACTACCAAGCTGACCAAGAAATACCAGAGGATGATATTTATGATTATGGCCTTTGGGATCTCAATAGGATATTAGTAGGAATGGGAAGAAGTCTTGCTGATTTTCCACCAATGCCTCTTCCACAGCAACAGTGGGCTTACAGAATACCCAATCCTCTCTTGCAGGCTGAGCAGTATGATGTAGATGAAATGGTAACTTTGGTAGATAAGCAAAGGGCAATTTTCAATCCTGACCAAGCTGCTGCTTTTGATGCTGTTCTAGAGTCTATTACCAACAATCAGGGTCATCTTTTCTTTATTCATGCTACTGGTGGTTATAGGAAGACATTTCTTTGTAACACTACTACTGCTGAGGTTAGAAGAAGAGGTCAGGTAGCACTGTGTATGGCATCATCTGGAATTGCTGCTCTTTTGTTGGATGGAGGAAGAACATCTCACTCACACTTTAAGATCCCTCTTTCTATTCATAAAGACTCTGTGGCTGGACTCAAACGCAATAGTTACATGTTCCTAGTTCTCCAACAAACCAAGGTTATCATTTGGGATAAAGTTCCTATGTAGCACAAGTATGATATTGATGCTGTTGATCAATGTCTTAGAGACTTGCTTGAAGTAAGTAATCACTTGTACTTAATAGCTTTTGAACTAACATATTATCTAGAATGACCATCCATTTGGTGGAATTACAGTGGTATTTGGAGGGGATTTTCGTTAGACTTTGCCTATGGTGTCTAAGGGAACACGTCAACAAGTAGTAGCAGCATCTCTCTGCAGAGGAAACTTATAGGGACATATCAAGTTCTTGTATCTCAGACAGAATATGTGCTTGGGTCACTCTGAAGCTGACAATCAACATGCTCAGTGGTTGCTGGAGATTGGTGCTAGGTCAACTATGGATGATAATGAGATGATTCAAGTTCCTCAGTCCATAGTTTGTGCTAATCTCAATGATCTTATCAACAGGATCTATCCAGGAATTGGCAACTCAAGGGCTCAAGATGACCAGTACTTCTTGGATCACATTATTCTCTGTCCTAAAAATGATCAAGTCTATGATATCAATGAGGCTATTCTTCAACAGTTCAACCCAACTGCAGAGGTCCATATACTGAGAAGTGTGGACTCTATGTCTGAAGAAGATGGAATGCACCATGCTTATCCTACAGAGTTTCTTCAACAACTCAATGCTGGTGGATTATCTCCTGCTTTACTCTGTCTCAAGGTTGGCTCTCCAGTTATCTTATTGAGAAACTTGGATCTAGGAGAAGGATTTTGTAATGGGACAAGAATGGTGGTGTTGAATGTGAGAAGAAAGGTACTCCAGTATAGGATTATCAGCAAGGACAGGAGATTTAGAGGCAAGGTGGTATTAATTCCAAGGATCAGGTTATTATCTAATGCAGAGACATTGCCTGTGCCACTCAAGAGACTTCAATTTCCAGTTAGGCTGGCCTTTGCTATGACCATTAACAAGTCTCAAGGACAGTCAGTAGAGCATGTAGGGATTAATTTGCAGACATCAGTGTTCTCTCATGGATAACTTTATGTGGTCTTTTCAAGATGTACTTCACCTCTGAACATCTCAGTACTTCTTCCAGAGCAGAGCTAAAAGAGTAGAAGGATACTTAATGTAGTATATAAAGAAGTATTTAATAGCATTAGATTATAGATTGTATTTGTATCTAATAATGGACTTGAGATTGATTTTTAATGATTTGAGAGATAAAAAAAGAGCAGACTGCTATTAGAAGAAAGCATAGCAAACTTTTAGGCTATACTATCTACTATTCCATAGACCATTGTAAAAAAAATATATATAGTAGATTGACTATAACACAAACTCAATAACATAATATTACAGAAATTAAACAAACTTTAATCTCACAGACTGTTGTAGGAAAAGAGCATAGCGAACTGACTTCAACATAAACTTCACAAGCCAGGCTGGAGGCCTGGATGAAAACCTTGTAAAGAAATGAGGGTAGAAGCAGATGTGTCAGAATATATAACAGGAGGAGTGTTGTCTATAAAATGTGAAGATGAGAAGTGGCGACCAGTAGCCTTCATCTCAAAGTCATTAAATGAGACAGAATGAAACTATGAAATTCATGACAGAGAGATGCTAGCAATAATCAGATGTTTAGACAAGTGGAGACATCTGCTTGAAGGAGCACAAAATAAATTCAAGATTTGAAGTGACCACAAAAATCTAGAATATTTTATGAGCAGTCAAAAGTTAAACTGCAAACAAGCAAGATGGGTGTTGTACTTGTCCAGATTTAATTTTATGCTCAAACATGTTCTAGGGAGCAGTATGGGAAAAGCTAACAGTTTAAGTAGATGACCAGACTGGCAGAAAGGGGTAGAAAGAGACAACAAAAATAGGACACTGTTAAAAAGGGAGTGGTTAAAAATCAGAGCAATGCAAGTAGTAGAAGTAATAATAGAAAGGATAGACTTATTGGAAAAGATAAGAGGATTAGAAGCAAGAGACAATGAGGTGATAAAAGCAGTAGAAAAGATAAAGAAGGCAGGAGTAAAAATGTTAAGGGACAAAGAGTGGAGAGAAGAGAACAGACTTATGCTAAGGGATAGAAAAGTGTATGTTCCAAAAGATGAGAAGTTGAGAGCAGAAGTTATCTGATTACATCATGATATGCCAGTAGGAGAGCATAGAGAACAGTGGAAGACAATAGAGTTGGTCACTAGAAATTTCTGGTGGCTAGGAGTAACAAAGGAAGTAAAGAAGTACATAGAAGGATGCAATGTGTACCAGAGAAATAAAAACCAAACAGAGATACCAGCAAGAAAACTCATACCGAACACAGTACTAGAAAAACCCTGAACTCATATTTCAGCAGACTTTATCACAAAACTACTGCTAGTACAAGGATACAATAGTATATTGGTAGTATACAATAGAATGATGAAAATGGTACACTTCATGCCTATTACAGAAAAGACTTCAGCAGAAGGAGTAGTGAGATTGTTCTGAGATAACATCTTGAAATTACATGAATTACCAAAAGCATCATAATGGATAGGAAATGCAATTTGCAGCAGGGATGATAAGAGTTAAATTGTATGTTGGAAATAAATACTAAATTATTGACAACATACCACCTGCAAACCAATGCACAAATGGAAAAGCCAAGAGGAGATGAAAAAATATACTGATAAAAAGAGAAGTGAAGTGAAGGAATATTGAGTTAGGGACTAGGTACTTTTAAGCACAAAGGATCTTAAATACCAAATGAAAGAAAAATGATTGGAAAAGCTTATAGAGCAATTTTTAGGGCCTTATTAAATTAAAGGGATCATCTTGACAAATGCAATAGAACTGGATCTACCAAGTATGATAAAAATACATCTAGTAGTAAATGTTAGTAGAGTACATAGGTATAAGGATCAAGTTGAAGGGCAGAAAAAGGAACAACTAGCACCAGTAGTAATTGAGAGAAAAGAAGAATACGAAGTAGAAAAAATCTTGAATAAAAAGAGATTTAGAGAAAAAGATCGATATCTAGTATGGTGAAAAGAATATACAGCAGAAGAAAACACCTGGGAACCAAGAGAAAACCTAGGAAATGCAGAAGACTTAGTCAAAGAATTTGAGAAAGTATACGGCAAAATTGGAAGAATAAAAGAAAGAAGAAACAATAAAAAAGAAAGGAAGGGAGAATTACCAGATAAATATATAGCAAAGATGTTAGATGGGACAATAAGAGATTTGACAAAGAATATTGGGGACAATTGAAAAGAAATTAGAGGAAATAGAAGAGAAAAGGAAAAGGGAGATTAGAAAGGATTGATAAAGAAGAAGAGGAAGAAGAAATTAAAGAAGAAAGAATAGAAGAATGGGATGAAGAAGACAAAATAGAAAAAATAGAAGATGAATACTACAAGTTGTGAATTTTCAGGATAAAAATTCTTAAGAGAAAGGTACTATCATAACTTGATGCAACTATGACAAGGGTAATGGACAAGATTAGTTGATGGAAGAAAAATGACAGGTGATATGGGAAAAAGATCAGGAATGACTGATGGACATGGGAAGAGGACTTATATTATTAAATAGGAACAAACAAATAGGAAATGTATAAATAGTATAGAAGAATCAAGCAAAGACTTGTTATGAGAGCCCCAAAAAGGAACTAACTTCCTGCACATTTGAACATCTAATTTATAACCTCAAGCTATACAATGGGGTCAAGATATAAATAGCATGGGAGATCAGATAATCAGATCATGTAACTAGGTCAAGTGATCATGGAATATTCTGGAAGGACATGTGATTGTGAACTAGTAGTTGTACAGCCACTGTAAAATAGTATAAGTAGTAGCCTAATCTAACGAAGAACTCTATTGAGTTCTCCCTGAACATCCACCTAGGGTGATCACTAAGAGCTATCACAGCCCATCAATAATAGGACTCCATCGAGTTCTCTTCCAACCCTGAAGAGCTCCCTTGATCCTAACCCAGAATTAAGGTCTTAAGTCAGTCACTAACATATGTCCACTAAGAGAAGTTTGGATAAAAGTAGGGTTAGAGAAGTTAGAGAGCCATGAGAGAGTAACTGTAAAGGTACTATTAGATAGTGGAGCAATAGGCCTATTTATGAACACAGCCTTTGCCAAGGAAAAAGGATTCAAAATGGAAAAATTGAAGAATCCTCTCCTAGTACAAAATATGGGTAGAACAGCAAATATAGAAGGAGCTATAACACTGTTACACTGCAAGTGAATTTTTCATAGAAGATAACATTTGATATACTTTATACCAATGGATTTTTAATTAGAGTTTGTTCTAGAACCCTTTCTATAATCCTCAGAATGTAATATTGTATGATAAAGACATTGAGCAGATGATAATGGACCTAGAGCTCATGCTGATACCTCAAGAGGCAACTAGGATAAGCTAGCATTGGGTTACTAAGAAAGTTACAAAGAAACTATATTCACCTTTGAATGGACTAACTTAGAAAGATGGCAGACTTACACTCTAAAACCAGTACTACTCAGACAACAAACTTAGACTAATAGACTTTGTGTTTGTAAATAAGCATTGATGGCATTAAATCAATTATATTTAGATAAATGACCTCTAGAACATGACTTGGAGAAACTAGACATTGATTGGGACTTACTAACTGTTTAACAGGTAATCAAGAAAGTCCATATTACAAAGCAGCATCAAGAGAATGATAGAAGAAAAAGGAAGAATATTCTAGAAGGAAGTGGTAATAAAGACACATCATCTTTGATGGGAAGGACTTGGTGAGAGAACATGTCATTAGTAGGATTTTGGGAGGACTTAGGACAGAAAGAAGTTAAGGAAATCCTAAAAGTAGTAATAGTTTCCTTTTTATATTTTATTCCTTGAGTTTTGGGGCTTTGTAACAACTTTAATATAGTATTCAGGGCAGGATAAAAAAAGAGAACCTCTTGGCACTTATCTTCATCATCACTGTCTCTGAAATCGTGAAATGTGAAACTATTGAGTGTAAGAGTTTGGAATCAGTAGGATGTTTTGAGCAAAACACAGAATATATCCAGAACTCAATCTAGAGAGGAAGAGTAGACATAACTCAGGCAGGCTTTAGAGAGGACAGCAGGCTAGGAAAGCTTGGCTAGGTACATACTTGGATTGCATTACACCCATAAGGTTCAGTATTAGGGGTGCAAATAAGGGGGCAACTGAGTGTGGAGAGTTCATAAGTAATTAACTAACTGTATTTTCTAGTTGAGTCTAGTTGTTATGACTTGGCAAAACAGCTAAGTCATTAGTTAATATTTTTTTTTTTTTCTTTTCTTTTATTACTAAGGTGGAACATAGAAAGATATCATGTGACAAGTCACAGAGTTACAAGAAGTGTGATGATGGTCACAGAATGGTCACATCACATTAAAAAAAGTCACAAGTCACAGTCACAATATGTGACAAAGGAGTCAGTTGACAAGTAACATGGAGACCATGGGAAATAAGAAGCATAGCCACATAGTAATTGTAGTAAATCCAATGGGAACTCTATTGAGTTCTCTTTGTCAAATGCTAATAAAGAGTAGTTGGCTTTATTCTGGCTCAGGAGTTGGCTTACTAACACTAGTCATGGTGTGTAAAGGTTAATACCTTAGGGAGGCTATGCAACAATGATCTAGAAAGATCTTATGCTCATTTCACAACAACCAACATATATTTATTAGAGCTGCATATAATTCTACTTTTACTTATAACCTTTATCTTTGATTATCTCCCCTCAGACCTTTAGCATGCAATTGGGAGCTGGTACATCATTTTTTTGTTTGTCCCAGTGTGCAATTCCCTTATCCACCCTTTTAGTACATCCATCAATAAGAAAATAAAATAAAATAAAATAGAAAATAAAATAAATATTGACTTAGCCATTTTGCCAAGTTGTGATAGTACTCTTAGTTTTCTTTTTTGTTTGTAGTTTCTCATATTTAAGTAAGTACTTTGTATTTGCTATGGCCTGCCTACAAGCTCTATGTAATAAATCATTGATTTTTTTTAAAAAAAAGAAAAAACTGTTATTACCTAATATAAAGATATTGTTAAGACTCTAGACCTTACAGTTGAATATGTTTAACTTAAAGCCTATATCTAGTACTTGATATTTTCACACTCCTCATTAGAGAGTCCAATTACAGTTTTCAGTAAAGTTATATTGGAGGATAGATGTCAATAGGACTGTCATGACTTTGCAAAATGGCTAAGTCATTTTCTATTTTTCTTTTGTTTTCTTTTGTTTTATTTAGTTAGATCATTACTAAGGTGGAGCATGGGAAAGCATCATGTGACAGTCACACATTTTGGTCATGTCACACAAGGTCACAGTCATAATATGTGAGGAGGTAGACACATGACGAGAATAACATAAGGACCATAGGAGGATATTGCATAGCCACAGTAGTAAAATGTATAAGTAGTGTACAAAATCAAATGGGAACTCTATTGAGTTCTCCTTGTCAACTCTGACTTGGAGTGAACTTAAGTTGTCACAAAACTTCATTTGGTCATATCTTCACCAAATCTTCGACGATTCCCACGGTCTTAAGGCCAGCTTAAAGCCCTTAAAAAGACCTTTTGATCAATGCCAGT
>Ga0153965_1000074_pt1 | contig 16082 bp, 20 predicted proteins | sample TSFL049MetaG_FD_104707 | JGI IMG/M metagenome (GOLD analysis project Ga0153965, IMG submission 104707) | Attine ant fungus gardens microbial communities from Florida, USA - TSFL049 MetaG | ecosystem: Host-associated > Fungi > Mycelium > Unclassified | place: USA: Florida, Paynes | collected... | reverse complement strand
ATGGCCACTTACTGATTTGTGATTGATGGTTTGGATATTTGAAAAGCTCAAAAAAGCGAAGTTAGACAAGCAGCAAATGATGTTGTTAAGTCTGAGGTCTAATCCTCAGACAGGGAGTCCTTAAATACAGAAAAATGATGGTCTGTGCACTAAGACAGATCATCACATGCTACTACCTATTGTTCTACATATGGTAGTGCCTTTGTGCTAGAAATAATGATAACCTAACCATATGGAGGCTGTCCTTTGTTCTAAGAAAAGGACAGATAACTATCTATGAATAATTAATAAAGTCTATGTGCAAACATTGAGGCCTTCATATCTCCACTGATATTAATTGCCTTGAGGTTGTTCTAGGCTCATTCTGAGCAGTATGAAGAGGGCTTCTGCTGAGCCTAGAACCGAAGCTTATATTATGGCGGTTTCTGAGATATTGGTGATTTAATAAACAGTACCATGGTGGTTACCAGTTGATTTGCCTAATATATCAGCCATTATTGATCGCTTTGAGACGTGACTGGTATTGATCGAAAGGTCTTCTTAAGGGCTTTAAGCTGAATTTAAGACCGTGGGAATCGTCAAAGAATTGGTGGAGATATGGCTGAATGAAGTTTGTGACATACTTATACTACTTTACAAGTGGCTGTGCCCTATTGTTACATGATCACATGTTCTTGTCATGTGATATGATTACTTAATATTCCCACATTATTTATATCTTGACTCTGTTATATGACTTAATATTGGAGATTAAATGTTCAAATGTGTGGGAGACTCTTTCCGATTCAGGGCTCTCATAACACCTCTCTTTGTACATAATACTGTCAACCTCTCTCCATTCCTTGTCTCTTAACATTTTCACCTCTGCTCTGTCAAGTATGGAGCAGAGGGGCCCAGAGTGGAGTGGAATTACCTCGGAGTGGAAGGGAGTTGACAACAAAAGTGGGGGAACAACCTTGGCCTCAGCTCATGCACTGTGCCTCGATTTGCTGTCATGTGTGTAGTTGCATATTTCAGGAGGACAAAATTTTTGCCAGGAGTTTTGGAGAGAAGTGGTATAGATTGATAGAAGTGAGAATACAACAAGTAAAAGACATAAATAACTTTAATCTATGAACTAAGGAACTAGGATGTAACTACTGGAGTACTTATACTAAGTCTGGAATAGGAGGAGTACAAGTAATTAGTCTACATCACGATCCTATAGGAGTAGATAACAGGAGTTTAGGAGCAAAAAATTAGTAATAATATAAAATATAAAAGAAATTATATTATTAATTGGGTATTTTCCGTCATATGACATGCTCGCTTCATTTCTTTTACTGCTTTTACTACTTCATCATTCTTCACTTTTGACTTTCTTACTTCCTCCAGTAGATCTACTCCGTCTACTATTATTTCTACTACCTCAGCTTTTTTTACTTCTAACCACTCTGGCTTTACCAACATTTCATCCTCATTGTCCTTTTCTACTCCAATCTCCCAGTCTAGTCTTTTGCTCAGACTATCTACTTTTCCCATCTTACTTCCTGGAACATGTTTTAGCATAAAATTGAACCTAGATAAGTATAAAGCCTATCTTGCTTGTCTTTGATTTAACTTTTGCACCTTCATAAAGTACTCAAGGTTTTTATGATCTGTCCAAATCTCGAATTTAACTGATGTTCTCTCTAAGAAGTGTCTCTATGCCTCCAAACATCTGATTACCACTAACATTTCTTTGTCATGTATTTCATAGTTTCTCTTTGTATCACTTAAAGACTTTGAAATGAAAGCGACTGGTCTCCACAAGTTGTCTGAGCACTTCATTGATAATACTCCTCCAGTTGTATAATTTGAAGTGTTCGCTTCTACCCTAAACTCTTTGTCCAAGTCTGGTACTGCTAATACTGGTTTTGTCATAAAGACTCCTTTTAACTCGTCAAATGCCTTGTCAGCAACTAAACTCCGATGACCAGAATAAAGCCAACTGTCCCTTTGTTCAGCATTTGACAAAGAGAACTCAATAGAGTTCCCACTTGATTCTGTACACTATTTATACAACAGGAGTAACCCTAACCCTGTACTAAGTCCCATGCTTCCCTATGAGTCAACTTGCTCTCACGCATCTGTCAATATTACAAATTAAAAGAAAAAAAAAGAAAAAGAAAAACAATATTCAAAATAAAAGAAAAGAAAAAAAAGGAATAATGACTTAGCCAATTTGCCAAGTCATGACACTACTCCTCTCTTAAGTTTCCTTGTCCCAAGGAATTTTCCTATAGCTTGTAGTATGGGTCAACCATGTTGCCCATTTTGTTGTCTTCTTCTTCTGTCCACTCCCTTATCCCTGATTTTTCCTCCCTAGTTTCTTCTTCTTCTGGGATCGTTTTCATCATCCCTCTCCTCACTGGTTTCTTGCCCTTCCATCTCCTCCAATTTCTCTCCATCCTAGTCATACCGTTTATTCGACCATCCGTATAACATCCTTGCCGTGAATCTTCCTAGCAATTCTCCCCATCAGAACGTTTCTTCTTCGTGCTCTTGCTGCGCCATGTCTTCCATGTCTCGCTGATATTCCTTTTCGAATTCCTCAATTGCTTCCTTGGCGTTCTTCAAATTCTCTCTACCTTCCCAAGTATCAGACTCTGCTGTAAATCCTTTTCAGTGTACTAAATATTTGTCTTTTCCTCTTACTCGTCGCTTATTTAGGATCCTTTCTACTTCCCACTTCTCTTCTCCCTTGATTATCACTGGGAGCGGTTGCTCCTTTCTCTGCCCCTTTACTTGCCCTACATATCTTTGTATTCTACTAACATTAACTACCAGGTGTATCTTTACTGTACTCAGCAATTCTAATTCTACTGCATTCGATGATACAATCTTCTTGATCTTATAAGGGCCTACAAATCTCTCTGTCAACTTTTCTGTTCCCCTCCCGACCATCTGGTATTTCAGGTCCTTGGTACTGAGCATGACCAAGTCCCCTACTTTATATCCTTCTACTTCCAATCTCTTCCTATTGGCGTACTTCTTCATGTCTTCTTGCACCTTCCCTAGTACTGCTTTTGCCTCTTCCTGTATTTCCTTCATTTTCTTGATGAATTTCTCCACTCCTGCATACTTCCCCTTCTTTCTTCCTTCAAAACCTATCCTAGGATCTTGTCTGTAATTTGCCTTAAAAGGTAACATTTTCGTACTTGAGTGTGCCTTGTTGTTATATGCAAACTCTGCCGTCCCTAACCACTCAGGCCATTGCTCCTGTCTGTGGTCGATAAACATCCTGAGGTATTGCTCCAATTCTTGATTTACTCTCTCAGTTTGCCCATCTGTTTGCAGATGGAATGCCATCAACAATTTACTCTTAATCCCCAGCATCTCGTTTAACTCCCTCATCAATCCTGCCGTGAACTGTGGTCCTTTGTCTGATATAATGCTCTCAGGCAGACCGTGCAGTTTCCACACATTGTCTCTAAACAGCCTTGCCAACCCCTCTGCTGATGTCTTCTCCATAGTTGGTATAAAGTAGACCATTTTTGTTAGTCGATCCACTACTACTAGAATACTATCATAGCCCTATGCTAAAGGCAGTTTTGTGATAAAGTCTGCTGATATATGCATCCATGGCTTCTCTGGGATTGAATTTGGCATTAATTTTCCTCCCGGCTATTCTGTGCAGTTTTTATTACACTGGCAAGCATTGTACCCTTCTACATATCGTTTCACCTCTTTTGTTATTCCTGGCCACCAAAAGTTATGAGTGACCAATTCTACTGTCTTCTACTGCCCCCCATGTTCCCCTATCAGCATGTCGTGATGGAGCCTAATGATTTCCGCCTGTAGTTTTTCGTCCTTGGGCACATAGACTTTTCCCTTTTTATACATGACGCCATCAACCTCTCTCTATTCTTTATCTCTCAACACCTTAACTCCTGCCTGTTTCATTTTCTCTATCATCTTTACTACTTCATTGTCCTTCACCTTCGACTTCTTTACTTTCTCTAGTAGATCTACTCCATCTACTATGATTTCTACTACTTCTGTTTTCCTTACTTCTAACCACTCTGGCTTCACCAATATCTCATCCTCATTGTCCCTTTGTACTCCAACTTCCCAGTCTGGTCTCTTGCTCAGACTGTCTGCTTTTCCCATCTTACTTCCCGGAACATGTTTTAACATAAAATTGAACCTAGATAGGTACAAGGCCTATCGCGCTTCTCTTCAATTCAATTTCTGCACTTTCATAAAATATTCAAGATTCTTGTGGTCTGTCCAAATCTCAAATTTAACTGCTGCTCCTTCTAGGAAGTGTCTCCATGCTTCTAGGCATCTGACTACTGCCAATATTTCCTTGTTGTGTATCTCATAGTTTCTTTCTGTATTGCTAAGAGATTTGGAAATGAAAGCAACCGGCCTTCACTTTTTGTCTGAGCACTTCATAGATAGTACTCCTCCAGTCGCATAGTTTGAAGCGTCAGCTTCCACCCTAAATTCCTTGTCTAAATCTGGGGCTGCTAGTACTGGTTTACTAGTGAAGATCCTCTTTAGCTCATCAAATGCCTTCTGTTGCACTTCCTCCCATTGCCACTTTTCGTCCTTCCTTGTGAGTACATTTATCAGCCTGGCTACTCGAGTGAAATCTTTAATAAACCTTCTATAATAGTTTGCAAGGCCCAAAAATTTCCTGACATCTCTTATGTTCTTTGGCTATGGCTGTTAAGACTCTAAACCTCACAGTTGAATATGTGTTTCAACTTGAAGCTTATATCTAACACTTGATATCTTCACGCTCCTTGACAGAGGGTCTGGTTAAGGTTTCTCAGTGAAGTTATATTGAAAGAGAGATGTCAATAAGACTTTGAGTAACACCCTTGAGATTGTCCTGAGACAAGTAAGGATACCGATTCCTCAGAGTAGATTTTACAGAGAGAATACAAAAAGAGAGAACTTGCTGTTCCCTTCTCTTTCTGGTCTGTATTTATCCTAACTAGATCTTGTGACTACATTACAATGTGGTAATAATACTTGTAACTAAGAGTGACTAGTTGAGTGACAGTCCAGTTACAGAAGCGATGAGAGTGACAAGTCGAGTCATTGTCTAATAATAGGTTAGTCTGATATTGTCACATTTAGCACAGTCCAAAAATAGAAAAGACATAGTCTGAGATTTCTCCAAAGAGTTCTGTCCATACCATAAGTCCAATGTCTGTTAGAGTCCTCAGACATTCAATGCATTACTGCATAATAATGTCCTCGTCTAGTATTGCCAACATCTCATTCACAAGCCATTCATTATCAGACCATGGCTGATAATAATTGTAGTCTCACTTGATGTTCATAATAATAGCCAACTAAGTACTCTGTCTACTTTCTCTATTTCCATTTCTATTCCATCAGGTCCTATGATGACCTCTAGGAATCCTATCTTTCTTGCCTTCCACATACACTTTTCTGGCTTGATGTACAAGTTGTTTTCTTCCAATCTCCTCAGTATCTCCTCCACAATTTCATCGTGTCCCTCCTCTATCTCTGTCCCTACCAACACATCATCCACAAATGCTACTACCTTTCCCTCATTTATCAGGTCCCTCAGGATCTCGTTCATCATTGCCTGGAATGTGGCTAGTGAATTCGTCATCCTAAAGAACATAACCGTTGGCTCGAAGGACCCGACGTGTGTCATGAACACTCCCTTCTACTTATCTCCTTTCTTTATCCTCACATTATTGAACCCCTACCTCAAGTCCATTTTTGTGAAAACTTTCTTGCTACCCATGTTGTCGATTAACTCTGTGATTAAGAGTAGTGGGTAGTTATTTTTCACTGTCTGACTATTTAGGTTGCAGTAGTCCATTATCATCTGCTTGCTCCCATCCTTCTTGCCTATAAAGAATACTGGCAATGTCTGAGGCAATTTTGAAGGCCTGATATAGCCTTTCCTCAACTGATCTTCCACAAATTTCTGTACTTCCTCCCTTTCATTTCTAGACAGGAGGTAAATTTTCCCTTTCCATGGTTTGAACATCTCCTTGAGATCTATAGCATGATCCCAAATTTTTCTAGTTGGCATTCTCTCCGATTCCACCTTCCTAAACACCTTCTTCCACTTCAAAAATTTCTTCAGGACCATTTCCTCAATTTTCCTGTGGTCCTCTTCTATCTCTTCCTCTCTTCCCCAGTCTTCTTTATCATCTATCACCTAATGGACAATTTTCTCTTCTTCCTCAGTCACTATCATTTTGACCCTCTCCTTCTTTTTACTCTTTCTGCTATACAGGGGCGGACACCTCGTCATTTTGACCTCCCCAGTTTCCCAGTTTATTTCCAGATTGTGTGCTGCCAACCATGGCATCCCCAGAATTACTTCTGTCTTCCCTAGATTGCACACATCCATTCTCATCCTCTCTACATGGCCCTTGAAAAATACATTGCACTCTACTTGGTGCGTAATGGCCCCTCTGCTATTATTTGTGCCATCTATGTTTTTAACAGCTAATAGTCTATCTAACTTCTGCAGCTTGAATCCATGCCTAGCTACCGTCTGCCTATCCATAAACATCCCCATTGCACCACTATCCAAGAGCGCTTTTATCATCACACCTTTGTGTGTGTTTATCTTTTCCACTCCAATATTCAACCACACTTCTCTCAACATCTTGAAGGTTCTCCTGACCTCCTTTTGACTACCCCCCTCTTTGGCTGCGCTTTTTGGTTCTTTTGACCATGCACTGCTTGATTGTGCTTTTCCTCTCTGTAGGCGCGCTGCTTTCTTTCCCCTTATATCCACACCAAAATGTTCTATCTTGGAGCACTCTCTGGCCCCTGTTATCCTCCACATAACTTCCTTTTCTTCCACATCCTCTGCACTTGTTGTATGTCACTATTATCTCCAGGGTATACCATCCCAATTCTAATAATTGTGCCTCTCTTGGGATGCTCTTTCCACAATGCTCTTCCACCTTCTTTCTTAGCTCTTCCACCGAGCTCCTCCTCTACTCTCCTTGCTGCGCTTTTCCCTTTACAAGGCACGCTGCCTTCTCCTTCTCCATCCTCCTCAACCTCCTTTCTCCTTCCTGTGCCTTTTCCCTAATGGGACACACCCATCTCCTCTCTCCCTGGTGCATCTTTCCCTGTACAGGGCGCGCCACCCTTTTCGTTCTCTTTTCTCATAGAGGGCACTCTCTACATTTGTGCCCTTCCTCTCCACACTTGAAACACCTTACTGCTACTGTCTTCATGCTTCTTACTGTTCTCTCCTCAACCCCACACTGCATCACCCTACTCTTTAAAACTTCGAATTTATTTTGGGGTGTTTCTGCTCCTTTTTCTCCCTCTTTTCTATTCCTGCAATTTCAGGCCAGGTGCCCAAACCCCTTGTAGCTCCTACAAAGCTTCCTTTTTCTTCCTTCCAATTCTACCCTCAGTTTGGCGAGGGCATGCTTCTCTCTGAGCAAGCTGCTCAATAAATTGTTATATTGTTCTTGAGACATAATGGTTACATCTCAAGAAAGGTACGGAATTAATGGTTTTGATCTCACTTAATACTACGTCTGTTGGGGTGCAAGATCTTCACCCAACTAGATATCTACTGCCCTACCGACTACTGCCCTAATACTATGGTTAGACTATCACTCCACGGGGGAGATCCCTAATCTAGATGGCCCACTAGTGGTAACCATCACTCCTCTGCATGTACCAACTCACAATGGAGTGCAGCATGAGGTTTATACCAAGAAAAGTACAAGTAATCTACTTAACACCACTCAATTGCAAGGTCAGGTCTCAAACACAATACCTGAGCTTGGTACTGTGTCTCTACCTGCAGTCTCTAACTGACTGCAAAGTCCCCTTTAAGCCAAGGGCCTGGCTATGTATGGAGATGGCTGCTGATCGTGGTGATCAGTGGTCAAGGGTTGATATGAGATGAGAATAAAGTTGAGCAAGGTCCAAGGCGAATGGTGCTCAGAGTATGGAATTGAGCTCTAGTGTTAGTGACTAAACTCCGATGACTGGAATGAAGCCAACTGTCCCTTTGTTCAGCATTTGACAAAGAGAACTCAATAGAGTTCCCACTTGATTCTGTACACTATTTATATAACAGGAGTAACCCTGTACTGAGTCCCACACTTCCCTATGAGTCAACTTGCTCTTGCATATCTATCAATATTACAAATTAAAAGAAAAGAAAAGAAAAAGAAAAAGAAAAAGGAATAATAACTTAGCCGATTTGCCAAGTTATGACATGCCTTCTGTTGGCTTTCTTCCCATACCCACTTCATGTCTTTCCTGGTGAGCATATTCATCAGCCTAGCTACTTGAGCGAAATCTTTAATAAACCTCTTGTAGTAATTTGCAAGGCCTAAAAATTTCCTAACATCTTTTACATTCTTTGGCTCCAGCCAACTCAACACTCCATCTACCTTTTCCTTCTCCATTTCTATTCCGTTTGGTCCTATAACAACACCTAAGAATCCTATTTTCCATACTTTCCACATACACTTTTCTGGCTTGATATACAAGTCATTTTCTTCCAATCTCTTTAATATTTCCTCCACAATCTTGTTATGTCCCTCCTCTGTTTCTGTTCCAACTAGTACATCATCCACAAACACCACGACTTTTCCTTTATTGATCAAATCCCTTAGAATTTCATTCATCATTGCTTGAAATGTAGTTGGTGAGTTTGTTATCCCAAAGAACATTACTGTTGGCTCAAAGGAGTCCACATGCATTGTAAATGCCCCCTTCTACTCATCCCCTTCCTTTATTCTCACATTATTGAACCCCTACCTCAGATCTATCTTAGTGAATACCTTCTTACTTTCCATGTTGTCAATTAGGTCCGTAATTAATAGTAATAGGTAGTTATTTTTCACTGTCTGGTCATTTAGGTTGCAGTAGTCCATTACCATCTGCTTGCTTCCATCCTTTTTGCCCATAAAGAATACTGGTGATGTTTGAGGGGATTTTGACAGTCTGATATACCCCTTTCTCAGCTGATCCTCCACAAAATTCTAGACTTCTTCCCTTTCATTCTTTGAAAGAGAATAAATCCTTCCTTTCTATGGTTTGAATGTCTCCTTGAGATCTATAGCATGATCCCAAACTTTTCTCGTTGGCATTCTCTCCAACTCTACCTTCCCAAACACTTTCTTCCACTTTAAGAATTTCCTTGGGACCATCTCTTTGATTTTCCTATAGTTTTCCTCAATTTCTTCCTCTCTTCCCTAATCTTCTTTATCATCTATTGCCCACCTGATGATTTTCTCTTTCTCTAGGGTTGCTACCCTCTTTCCCTTTTTCTTCCTCTCTTCCTTTTTTATTCTTACTCCACCACATAGGGGTGGACATCTCGTCATTTTGACCTCTCTTGTCTCCCAATTTATCTCTGGGTTGTGTGCTGCTAACCATGGCATTCCCAAGATTATTTCTGTCTTTCCCAGGTCACATACATCCATCCTCAATCTTTCTACATGACCTTTGTAATAGACATTTGCTTCTACCTGGTAGGTAATTGCTCCTCTACTATTGTTCATTCCATCTACATTTCTGACCATTATTGGTCTTCCCAATTTCTGTAGCTTGAACCCATGCCTAGCTGCCATCCTTTTGTCCATAAACATCCCCATGGCACCACTATCCAAGAGTGCTTTTATGGTTACACCTTCATGTGTATCTAATTTCTCTACTCCCACATTTAACCATACTTCTCTCAGCATTTTGAAGGTTCTCCTAACCTCCCTTTGACAACCCTCCTCTCTTGCTGCACTTTCTAGTTCTCCTAACCATATGTCATTTTGCTATGCCTTTGCCTCTCTGGGCCATGTTGCCTTTCCTACATATCCACACTATTTTATTTCTTCCCACTTCCTTCTGGAGATCACTCTCTGTCCCCTATTATCTTCTACATGACATCTCTGACTTCCACACCTTTCACAAGTTAGGTACGATACTACTACTTCCCTTATACACCATCCTAGTTCTAATAATTGCGTCTCTTCTGGGACGCCTCTTCCACAGTGTTCCTCTGCTCTTTTTCTTAGCTCTTCTACTGAGCTCCACCTCCACCTTTGCTGCGCTTCTTGTGGCTTGGCCACACATGCCACCTCTTCTTCCTCTACTCTCCTCAACCTTCTTTCTCCTTCCCCTTCCTGTGCTTTTCCCTTCACAGGGCATGCTGGCCTCTTCTGTTGGTGCGCCTTTTGCAGCTTTGCCACACGTGCCACCCTTTCCTTCTTCTCCCATAATGGGTACTCTCTACACTTGTGCCCCTTCTCTTCACACTTAAAACATTTGACTACTACTGCCTCATGTCTCCTAATTGTCCTTTCTTCAACTCTACATTGCATCACCCTGCTTGACAACACCTCAAATTTATTTGGAGGGATTACTTCCCTCTTCTCCCCCTCTCTCTTGCTCCTGCAGTTTTGGGCCAGGTGCCCAAACTTCTTACAATACCAACACAATTTCCCTCTTCTTCTTTCTAATTCTTCCCTCAGTTTGGCAAGGGAGCATCTTTCTTTGAGCAGATTGCTCATCAATGAGTTGTATTGTTCTTGAGACATTGTGATGACATCTCAAGATGGGTATGGAGTGAATGTTGATTCCTGCTAGCTAAACTATGTCTGGTGGGGCACAAGATCTTCACCCAGCCAGAGTCTTACTGCCCTACTAACTACTGCCCTAATGGTATAGTTAGACTATCACCTCACAGGGAGAATCCCTAATCTAGATGGCTCCTTAAGAGATGACCATCACTCCTCTGCGTGTACCACTCACAATGGAGTACAGCACAAGGTTTATACTAAGAAAGCTATACTACTCGATATGACTCAATTATGAGGTCAGGTCTCAAGTGCAATACCTGAGCTTGGTACTGTGTCTCCACCTGCAGTCCCTAACTAACTGCAAAGTCCCCTTAAGCCAAGGGCCTGGCTATGTATGGAGGTGGCTACCAATCACAATGATCAGCAGCTGAGGGTTGATATAATGAGAATAAAGGGTGAGCAGAGTCCAAGGTGGACAGTGCTCTGAAGTGAATCAAGTTCTAGTGTAAGAAAGCTAAACTCCAAGCTGGAATAAAACCAACTGCTCTTTGTTCAGCAATTGACAAAGAGAACTCAATAGAGTTCCCATTAAATTCTCTACACTACTTATACAACTACTACATGGTCTGTGTAAGGGGATCACTCAGTGGCACCTGTAAGGGCACACTCAGGTGAGGCACCAGTCACACTGCAATAAAGTAAAGCAGGCGTCTTAAGAAGAAGCAATGAATAGCCCAGGAGCTTCAATCATTGTTGAGGTAAGGTATTCTACTGTACATCACTAGCTATATATACTAGACTAGCCGGTCTGTGTTAGGGCACTGAATCACTCAGAGGTGATAGACCCTTAAGCTAATGTGTAGATCCTGAAGCTAGAGTGATATTCAACTAAAGTAGATCTACTACAGAAGACTAGTACTTATACTACTAGACCACCAGGCACTGTTCTCATGGTACCTGACCAGTATTCTCACAATATCCAATATTAGATATACAGGATACACACAAGATGTCAACCATGAGAAGAAAAGGAGAGAGTGGGAACGTAATTGGAGAGACAATGGCTCTTGGGTGGGAACCTACTCACGTCACTAAGCACAGCCCTAGGAATATCCCCTTACAGTCTGTGCACCAGTCACTATAGTCACATGCACTGGACAATAATAACTACACTACCAGATATAGCTATATAGTACTATGATGGAGACCCAAACTAGAGAAAAGGGAACTATGACTGCGGACTCCAAGGATCTGTGGGAACGCTAGACGATGTGAACCCTACCAGGTTATCTAAGCAATCTAGAGATGTCCCCTTACAGCACCCAGAACATGCTCAACTATAGTAGAGGAGGCATCTTAAGTTAGACCATGAATAGCCCAGGAGGTCAAACTATTGTTGAGGTAAGGTATTCTACCATACATCACTAGCTACTTATACTAGACTAGCCTGGTCTGTGCACCAGTTGCTATGGACACTTACATCAGGACAATAATAACTACACTACCAGATATAGCTATGTAGTACTGTGATAGAGACCCAAACTAGAGGATGTGGGAACTGGGTACCATAGACTCCAAGGATCTGTGGGAATGCTAGCTAATGCAAATCCTACCAGGTTGCCTAAGCGATACTAGTGCTGTCCCCTTACAGTCTATGCACTACTTTCCCATGCCTATCATGTGACATGACACTGTGACTTCCTGTCATGTGACTGTGACACTGTGACACTTGTGACATGACACTTTCCCACACTCCCTTCTGTGTAGTAAGTCTAGGGTAAAAGAAAAGAAAAAGAAAAGAAAAGAAATATAAATAATAACTTAGCCATTTTGCCAAGTCATGACACAGACCATCACAATTTTGTATATAAGGACTCCCTGTCTAAGGATTAGATCTCAGACTTAACAACATCTTTTGTCACTTGTCTAACTTTGCATTTTTGAACTCTTTAAAGTATCAAAGTATCCATCACAAATAGTAAGTGACCATTTGTGATAGAGACACTAATAAATAGTTAAAACTGGTAAGAAGAGAAAATGAGTGGCAAACACACCTGGACAATCTCTTATATTATCAATTGCAACTCTAGCACTCTCTCTTCTCTCCCAATTTACATTTTTTAGTTCAAAATGAGTTACTGTAGGTAATAAGGCTTTGTCTCAGGACTACAGTGAGGAATAGATTAGTTTGATGAGAATTTAATATGTGATAACATACCTGATCTGCATTGCTTGTGGACTTGTCTTTTCTTGAATGTGTAGTATGAGTATTGGATGATACTAGTTTGCCATAAATAAGTTGATTATCAGGTGTAAGAAAGGTATAATAGCAACAATCAGTGCAGCTACAGGGTGGCATAGCTGTAATAGTAGAGTGTGACAGTGTGACAAGTCTAGACAACTTGACAGGTGACTTGACATCCCAATTCAAGCAGTGACTTGACTTCTCAATATCTACTGTGTGAGCAACCAGTGAGATGATATGAGATGGAATTATGTAATAAACTTCAACAAGGTACCATATACCTCGAAGCATCAGTTCAAGTGTATCGCAGACCTGTCTACTCTCTGTGGATGCCAAACTCTCAATGAATGTATTCATGACTCATATTTTTTTATGGATTACATCTCCTAGCACCAGATATGCTGAACCACACTATAACTTGAATAGACAAACAGAGCAGAGCAAAGTGCCCAGAGCTCCCCTTCTTGGCATTTATGCCTGTCCCAATTTTGTTATTTCGCATGGGAAAGGATCATACGTTTGGGATACCAAAGGCAGAAAATATTTGGATATCAGTGCAAGCATCGCTTGAAGGTATGTATATTGTCTAAGGGCATCAACTGATATCTGAGTGCTTGTATATTATAAATGAACAGGCCCCCAAAATCATCCATACAAGCAATCTGTATCACAACGAGTGGTCTCCTCAACTCACATCTCTTCTTGTAGAGACTACCCAGCGTAGAGGTGAACTTGGTTTTGCACCTGGTCATGAGCTGACGGGATCCCCCCAGCAGGCTTGCAGGCTTCAGGTCTTCTTCTCAAATTCTGGTACCGAAGCAAGTGAAGGTGCACTCAAGATTGCCTGTAAAATTGGCAAAGACTGTTGGTCACTCAAGCATAACAAGCCATGGGAAGCACAAGGTTCCAAGTGTACCAAAACTAAGATTGTCTGCTTTGAAACTGCTTTCCATAGGAGGAGTATGGGTGCTCTCAGTGTGACGACAAATCCAAAGTACTAGGCACCTTTTGAGCCTCTAGTGCTAAACGTGTCATTTACAAATATTATTGGATTTGGAGGCTAAATTCAAACAATATCTGAAGGAAACACCCAAGATTATTGTTTTTGAGAGTGTCTGCTCCATATGCGGCAGCATCAGACCCATCAAGGAGACCCATGATCTGGCTGAGCAATATGGTGCACTGATCTTTCTCGATGAGGTGTGTCACATTGAAAGTGATAGAGAAGTTTTCATATTGAATAATGATGCATCATGCTGTTGGCCTGTACTGTTCCCGTGGTGCCAGTGTCACTGAACATCTGGATCATGATGCTCATCTTGCTGCTGGTCAAATTCTATTCCCAATTCTGTCATGGATTGCATTGATATCATCACTGGTATGCTGATAGTTGCTGTATCATCCTAGATGACTATATCAATTGCTCAGGTGATATCCTCTGTCACGGTGATGGGGATCAAAGGGAATTGATCTCGAAACAAAGGTGACAACAAATGGAAATAATAAGTCTCCGATATGTTTCACAGTTGTGCACTAAACAAGTAGGCACTGGGAAGATAATCAAATAGAAAAGGAGAGCTTTGCAATGGGGGGAAAGGGTAAAATATGACCCAGAAGAAACCAAAAGAACAATAATAACAAATTGAGATTCCACTCGAGGTAGGTCTCACCGTAATAGGATCTCTAAGATGTGCATTTGTCTCACGTCATGACACTGCTGCCCTTACCTAGTCTAGTAGTCTGGCTCGCTGTTGATACAGCAGAACTACCTAGAACTCCCATGACATCGTGTGGGCTCTTCTTCAACTGACCGTACAGTTGGAAGCTGACTCCAATAACACGTAGCGAGCTGTTAACTCCTAGCGTAAGCAAATGCCCAAGTCCATTGGGGCTTGAATTCCCGTCGAGGGAGAGTTTGGGTGGATTTATAGAAAAGAAGCTAGAACACTCAGAAAAACTAGAAACTCAGTTACTCAAAAATAGCCATTAAGCTCTAGAGCAACAGAGAGGGATGATGATGGCGGTATGATGCTTGAGTTCCCCTCTGTGCCCTAGAGTATTTTATTATGATTACAAAGCAAAGAGACAACAAAGAAAGTGAGACAAAGAAAACCTCCAAATTCCCAATTCTAGCAAGGCTGTAATGATGGTATGGCACTCCTCCCAGACACCAACTAACTGCTCCCAAACACCCTAATTCTACTCCGGTGACTCCTCCTCGCACAACGGTCAAGCCTCATGTGCCTCGACAGATCATAGACAGAGATGGCGGTCTTGGGCCGTCTTGTTCTCGCACACGTTCTCTTCATCTAATCTCCTTACTACTCCTCTTCTCAGCTTCCCAGTCCTTCTCCCTACCTCTATGGTGCACTCTTCGCTCTTCTACCCTCCGTTTTCCTCCTACTGCCACTACGAGGTGACATCGCGATGGTGCGACCTTCTTGATCTCACTATAATCAGCCATCAGTGATGATGGCCTGAATCTGATCATTACTGTTCTTTAAATAGCCTCTCTGACGGCTGCGGCATGACGTTGCTCAGGTCGTATAGTCTACCCTAAGTTCATTTCCGCTCTCGAGAGCACTTCTAGAAGGGAGATCCATTAGAAATCCGATACGGGGCACCTGGGCAAGCATCTATGAGGCATATGTAGCAGTGGTCATAGCCGCTACCCTGCTACTCAAGCTAGATACTCAAGTCCACGACTAGGCATCTAGAGAAATGTTTCTGGGGGGCCAAGCTCGTCTCTCGAGCTGGTTATTCCTTCAATTAAGGTGCAGAATGTCACTTAATTGGCCTAAAGATTTGTACGGCGTAACAACAGCATCCCCACATTTCGATGGGTCACTCAACGTCAACCTCAACGAGCTCCAGACCAACTTAGTGCCATATCCCAGTGTTATCCTGTCTGATTATACCCAAAATTTGACCTATTGTTCAGATTCCCCCACATCCACTTCCCTCTTTCCACGTTGTCATACCATATAACAATTTAGGCAACATAAGTGACATTTTTCACAGTAATAACCAGAATCACCAGCTCGAAAGAAGAGTTCAGCCTCCCAGAAGTGTTTTCTAGATGCCTAGTCGTGAACTCAAGCCTTTCGCTTGAGTAGTAGAGTAGTGGCTGTGACCACCACTAATGGGGATCAAAAGGTTTGATCATGAAACAAAGGTGAAAGCAAGGCCAGAGAGGCAAAATCTCCAAACTGCTTCACAATTGTGCACTAAACAAGTAGGCACTGGGGAGATAAATCAAATAATAGAGAGCTTACTGAAGGTAAAAGTCCAAAGAATAACCAAAACATATT
>Ga0153965_1000073_pt1 | contig 16139 bp, 7 predicted proteins | sample TSFL049MetaG_FD_104707 | JGI IMG/M metagenome (GOLD analysis project Ga0153965, IMG submission 104707) | Attine ant fungus gardens microbial communities from Florida, USA - TSFL049 MetaG | ecosystem: Host-associated > Fungi > Mycelium > Unclassified | place: USA: Florida, Paynes | collected... | reverse complement strand
AGTTCCTCGTGTCTGTAGTTCCAATTTCCACTAGCAGGAGTAAGGAAGTTCCTCGTGTCTGTAGTTCCAATTTCCACTAGCAGGAGTAAGGAAGTTCCTCGTGCATCCAAGGCACTGATCGAGAGGAGCTTAGGTAATCTTTTCTCCTACTTGGGTTTGCGGAGCGGAGTGGAGATTAAGGGAGTGGGGGGCAGTGCATTTACTAGTTCACTGTTAATTGTATTAGGGTCCTCTATAGTCAATACAGTGAACTTATTTACTGGCAACCGGGGCGCACTTATTGCCAGCCATGCTACACAAAATCCTCTTCCTCTGGGGTGCCAGACTCTTCTACTGGAACTGCATCCTTCAAAGCCAACAGGTCTTTAATCAACTCCTCCTATTGCTCCATGGTGAGTTGACGGACGTCTATGCGGTAGGGACAATCTCAGACTACATGGTTCACGTCTCCGCATTGGTAACATCCTCGCGGAGGTAAGGACCTTGTTTTCTGGGTGACGTCTATGTCCATGGGGACTCCCATAGACGGAGTGGGCGGTGGAGGCTTTGGAACGACTGGAAGGGGTGGAGCAAGGGGTAATCTCGTGACGGACAAGGGCGGGGGTCGGGCAAAGATGGTCTTGAGCAGTGCGGAGAGGGCAGAGCATGATATGGACTAAAAGACCTTATTTGCAAGGTGCGCCTGGTCGATCCTCTGTGCTGCTGTGTACCATGCGTCGGGGTCTGTATTGGCTGGTCTTCCATATGGCATGGTGGTAATCTGGCTTTAGATACCTAACTGGAGACCTTGTCGGAACTTTACCACCAGTGTCTGGGGATCTGTATAGCCTGTATTGGAGACCAATGCTTGGAATCCATCCAGATAGTCGTCCACCATCTGATTTCCTTGGTAGTAGGAGGTTTCTTCCAGAGTGTTGATCGCGTTTGCTTCTGCATTGATAGGGAAGAAGTACAGCCAGAATTGTTATTCAAATTCTCCCCAGGTTTGGATGGGGAAAATACCAGTGTCCGCTTCCTGATGAAATATGTTTTCGGACCACTTAGCAGCATAACCTCCTTTGAAGAACATGAAGGCCCAGAGAATCCTTTCCTGTTCGTCTTAGAACTGCTCCGGGGCTAAGCGTATATAGAGAGAACAAAAATTGAAGAATGTGCAACTGTTGTGACATTCTCTATTGAAGTCTGGAGGGCAGGAGAGCTTGGGGCGTGTTTGTTGTACCATTGGAATGGGGGATAGAGACACTGGAGGGAATGGTATAGGCAGGGGAGGTGAGTTTGGTATAGCTGGAAGGGAGAGATTAGCCACTAGCTACATAAGCTGCTGTAGTTGTACGGTCAGGGCTGCTAGGATAGTGTTGATATTGTTTTCGGAGGCATGTTGCCTCTCTGTGAGCTTCTGCAGATGATGTTGTAGGTATCCTAAGGCGTCGGCTACGCCTTGAGGGGTATCTAGGGGTAATGACATTTGGAGAGTGGAATTTTCAGAGGGTTGGGTATAGCAGGGGAGGGCAACCTATTGGGTGGCTATCCACTGGGGTAGTCCAAGGCTCCACTTAGGGATCCTAATCTGCTGTAAGGACGACTAGGGTACAAGACTCCAGGAGAATCCTCAGAGATTAGGATGAGGCTCCTGGAGGAATACTCTACATTATATATATCCCTTAGTGTCAGGGTTAGCAGGATCAGAGCTAAACTAGTGTGTTTAAGTACCACTAGTAAGCAGGCTAAGGTAACTCCAGAGCATTGTCATGCTGTTCAGGGGTGGAAATGGAGGTGACCTCTTACAATAGTTAAGGAATGCCTATTACTTGGTGCATATTGTAGAGAGCAATGAATGGAAAACTTATTTCAGAACTTAGTATAGCTCCTATTGAATGGCTAGTAATGTTATTTGGACTATTTAATGCCCTAGCTGCATTTCAATAATTCATGAATAAGATCTTTGTAGACCTACTAGATATATTCATGGTCATTTATCTAGATGATATATTAATCTACTCAGATAACCTAGATGACCATAAGAAATATGTTAAAGAGGTGTTAAGGAGGTTATAGACTTACAAACTTTTTACGTTACTAGCAAAATGTACCTTCTACCAAAATAGCATTGAGTTCTTGGGATTCATACTCAGCCCAGAGAGATTATAGATAGATGAGCAAAAGGTTGATATCATATAGAACTAGCTTATTCTTTGTCAGCTAAAGAACATTTAGACTTTCTTAGGCTTCTCCAACTTCTACCACTGATTCATCCATGAGTACTCCAACCTTGTCCTACTATTGATTTATCTTACAAGAAAAAGAATACCCTAGAACTGGTCCAAAGATTATCAAAAAGCATTCAAAACACTGAAGGAGGCATTCACATTCACACCTATACTAGCATATTGGAATCCAGACTCCAAGATTATAGTAGAGACAGATGTATCTAACTAAGCCCTAACAGCTATCCTCTCAACATACCTTAATAGAGATGTCTACTCTATTGCCTTCTACTCTAGAATCTTTAGCAAAATGAAGTTGAATTATAACATACATAACAAGAAATTATTAGTAATATTTAAAGCTTTTAAAAAATGGTGACACTATCTAGAAAAGACCCTTATCCCAGTAAAAGTGTTCATAGATTATAAGAACCTGACTTACTTCTCAGACTTAAAAACACTTTTCTAGTACCAGGCCAGATGGTTAGAATTCCTATCATAATTTAATCTTCTCATTCAGTTTAAACCTAGAAGGCTAGGGGCAAAGCTAGATGTACTAACTAGATAGGAAAATATATACTATAAAGACAGTACTAGTAACAATCATAATCAATGACCTCTCTTCACCACAGAGCAATTAGCCAACTTACAATCAAAAACAGATCTCTTTCCAAAGCATCCCGACCTACAACTTGATTGACTCAAAAGGCCTAGCTAATCTGTTTATCCAACACATCTTCTCGAAACATAGACTATCAAGCCATATCACATCTAATAGGGGAACAGAATTCACTTTTAAGTTCTTCAAGGCATTGGCAACAGCCCTTGATATGAAACTATACTTTTTAGTAAGTTATTACCTAGAAGCAGACAGACAGACAGAGAGGACAAACTAGACCTTAGAACAGTACTTGCAAATCTACTACAATTATCAGCAGTCAGACTAGACAAGATTACTATCTCTAGCAGAATTTACTTACAATAACAACCTATCCTCTACAATGGGTATGTTACTATTCTTTGTAAACAAAGGGTACTATCCTAGTCTACAAGTACAAATGACATACAAACTCATATCTATACTAGCAGAAAAATTTGTAGCAGACCTTACAGTGATGAAGATCAAGAGGTTTGATCACAAAAAAAAGATAAAAGCAAGGTTAGAGAGGTGAAATCTCTAAGCTACTTCACAATTGTGCATTAACAAGTAGGCATTAGGGAGATAAATCAAAGAATAAAGAGCTTATAAAGGTGAAAGTCCAAGGAATATTTAAATAGAAACCTAAGAAAGAAGAATTGTTTTTAGTATCTACTTAAGAGAACCCTTACCATAATAGAATTCCTAAGGCATGCATTTATCTTGTACCATGACACTACTACTCTTACCTAGTCTAGTAGTCTAGCTTGCCATCAATACAGTAGATCTACCTAGAACTCCTATACTATTATGTAAGCTCTACTTCAGCTGACTATACAACTGAAAGCCTATTCCAAAAATACATAGTGAGTGATTAGCTCCTAGTATAAGCAAATGCCCAAGTTTGTTAAGGCTTAAGTATTTCTTTGAGAGACATTTTATAGAGTTTTCATAAAGCAGACACAAAAGAATATCTCAATCACTCAAATAGTCTTTTAGCTCTAGAGTAACAGAGGAAGAGATGATGGGGGGAAGAGTATTATTATGTCCTTTTTGTGCCCTAGAGTATTTATTAGGATTATAAATCAAAGATACAACAAAAGAAAAGAAAACTTCCAAATTCCCAAAGATAGTAAGAGTAAAATGATGAGATGGTACCTCTCCTAATCACTTGGCTACTACTCCCTACTCCTCTAATTCTACTCCTGGGGTTCTTCTCTAAATAATAGATAGCTCCTGAGCCTTTTGATAAGCTATAAAGAAAAATAGCAATCTTAAGTCGTCTTGCTCTCAAGTGCATTGTCTTTATTAGATCTCTTTTTCTATCTCTCTATCTGATCTCTTTGTCTGATTTCTCTAGTCCTTTTACTACTCCTCTATATCTCATTACATCTTTGAGCTTAGTCTTTTTCTATTAGGTTTGTGGTATAGCCCTCGAAAGAACTTGTCTTGCTAGTTCTTGCTATAATTAGCCATCATTGCTGATAGCTCTGATCTGATGGTAACCTAGACATTATAAATAAGTAACTGCTACCAAGATATGATATCATTTTTATAGAAAACAATCCTTTTAGGTTCTTTCTGCTCTTGAGAGTACTCTAGAAGGAAGTTCTATTTTGAATCTAATATAAGGCACTTGGGCAAGCATTTATGAGGTCTCTGTAGTGGTGGTCACAGCTATTACTCTGCTATTCAAGTGGTGTGCTCAAGTTCACAATAGGGCATCTAAGAAATATTTCTGGGGGGCTAAACTTGTCTCTTGAGCTAGTTATTCTTGTTGATATAGTGAAAATTGTCACTTATATTACCTAAATGGCTATCTGGCATAATAGTGGATACTTATACAAGGCTCAAACAAGCTATTGCAGAGACACAAGCAAGGTACCAAGGCCCAGTAGATGCTAGGTGTTCAAAGACACCTACCTACCTACCTTCTAGTCTAGGAATGCTGTCTTTATCCTAGTAAAATTTGTTAGGACTACTTAACCTTTGAGGAAGCTATCTGAATGCTACCTTAGGCCATTCAAAGTAGTAGAGAGAGTAGGTATACATTTGTATCTTATCAGACTCCTGAAATATCTGTGGGCAATTTACCTAGTATTCTACATTTCCCAACTTAAACTATCAGGCCATTGTACCATCTCCAACCACATGAACCTATTTCTTCTCCTATTGAAGTCAATGGCAAATTGGAATTTGAAGTGGTGGAGATCTTAGACTCTAAGTAGGATTGCTAACAGAAGGACCTACTATAGTATTATATAAGATGGGCAGGTTATGAGAGTATACTAGAGAAATACTTCTGGCTCAGTGTACTTAAACTAAAAAATACCACTAAATTACTATCTGACCACCACTTCCAAAACCTAACTAAACCTAGACTATGCAACTCACCAATGTCACCTCGAGAACCCTAGAGCCCTAGATCAATTGCCAAACTCTCTTAGAATACCAGATAAACTACTAAACTTTCCTAGTACTGAATTATAATCTCCAAACATTATGGCCACAAGGGTGTGGTCTTTGAGGGGGGTGCTGTCACAGTCCTCTGTGATACCAAGTCACAATCTATTGACAATCATGTGCCTAACTTTATATCTATTTACTAGAACCTTTATACTTAAGGAAAATCCCTGTATTTTATCATATTCCAGAAATCTAATAATTATGTAATTTATTTCTCCTAATAATTCTCCTAAAGAATTAATAATAGTAGGATAGCATAGTGGACTACTCTTCTCCTATTCTAAAACTACCTATAAGTACTGAGTAGTTATAGTGTAATTTCTCAGTTTGTAAATTAATGTTATTTGGTCCTAATCCTATCCATTTCAGTCTCTATCCTATATCCCTAGGACCTCTACTCTGTCGACTTACCCTCATTCTGAAATAAGCAACCAACCTCACAACTGGAGACTAGGGCATAACATATAAGTTGAAGCCAAGGTCGTTTATCAAAAGTCATACTCTGCTCCAATGTTTTTTCCTGTGCACTGGAGTCTATTTTCATAGGTTTCTCATTATCACTAAGTACTATCTATTTTCCAAAGTAGTACTATACATCTATCCCAGAGTATAATTCTATTTATAACTCCTCCACTCTATTATCTGTCTCTTATATTTAATAGAATTTACAAACTCATACCAGTTTCTGTTGTGCCATAGTTCTGATGTCTCATCATTCAGCAGCTCCCTCTTCTAAGAGTAATTCCATTCTTCTAGCTAACCAAACTATTGGTCGTTCAACTTCTGGTCTCCTAAAGAGGTTAAGATGCCTTTACTCTGAAGCACCTTATACTCGGGTGTGCCTCTTGTTATCTTCACTTTCATTGGACTCCTCGGAATTCCATGATATGAATCCTATTACTATTCCTCATGTCAATGATGACCCAGACTGGATCAATGCTCCTATTCCTGTTCCTACCCTTGTCTTCCAAACTCTGCCTCCTGTTGCTAACCATAACTCCATTAACAATCAGTTAGCTGAGGCTCTCTAACAACTATTGAAAAACCTTAATAGAGGATTGGCACCAAAACCCCATCAATCCAAGGCCCATATTTCAGATACCTTTGATAAATTTGATTCTTATAAGCTTAATCACTTCCTGTTTCAGTGTCGACTCTACTTCCATGCCAATGCCCTGTAATTTCTCACTGACAAAGAAAGAATCAATTTTGTGATGACTTATCTCTCTTGTGTAGCTCAAGATTAGTTTGAAGTCATATTACAACAGGAAGACCTTGGTTATTCACAACCCTGGCTTTCCACTTGGCAACTTTTTGTAGACAAACTCTGGGTTCATTTTGGACTCTCAAACCCAGTCAGGGATGCCATCAATCTTATCAACAACCTCCGCATGAAGCTAGGAGATAAGATTGCTACTTACAATGTGGAATTCATATAGTACATAGCACAGTTGAACTGGGATAATTCAGTCCTCTGCTATCGTTTCTATCAAGGGTTGCCAAATTGCCTTCAAGATCTGACAGCAAACTGGGAACAGGGTAAACTCACTTTCTTCCATGTTATGTACTAATTGGCAATCACCTTCAACAATTACTACTGGGAACAAAACTGTAAATGAGATTGTCTTCAAAATATGGAGAAGGAAGTAGCAGACAGCCACAACCAAAAACAGGGTAAGATGGCTTAGTACTCTACCTCCTCATAAAGCTCTGCTCCGTCTCATTCCCAGTCAACTACAAATCCACCACAGACCATACCCTCTTGGAATCTCTTGAAACCTCCAAGACAACCACCATCTTTTATTGCTAAATCCTTATCTACTCCATGTGTTAACCTCTCCAACAAACTAAGTAGAGACAGTAAATTGAATAGTAATGAGCACAAGTGCCGTATCAATAATAACCTCTGCTTATATTGTGGATTGAAGGACCATAAAGTAGATGGGTGCCCTAGAAAACAACTAACTACTCTGGTGGAACAAGAAACTCCACCTTCTGAGAATCTCTCAGAAAACTAGAGTATGGTCTCCAAGACTCAGCACAAACTGGGGGTCACGTTGAACTTATTTGTGCAACTACAGGTCTAATATGTCTCAATGCGTCCACTCTTTCTGATCCCAATTCTCTTTGTATACCCTTTGTTTCTTCTCTGGTGTGTGCTCCAGACTATCTCTAGCCTATACCCATTTGAACACTGATGGGGATCAAAGGGAATTTGATCACTAGACAAAAGTAATAACAAATGAAACTATAAAAGGTCTCTGAGATGTCTCACAATTGTGCACTAAACAAGTAGATACTAGGAAGATGATCAAATAAAAAAGAAAGCTTAAGAACAGGGGGAATAGAGGGGGAAACTCAAATAACCAAAAGAAAGAATAATAAAGATTTTATAAATCCACTTGGGGTAGATCTCATCATTATAGGCTCTCTAAGGTACGTGTTCGTCTCACATTGTGACACTACTGCCCTTACCTAGTCTAGTAGTCTAGCTTGTTGTTGATACAGCAGAACTATCTAGAACTCCCGTGCTATCATGTGGGCTCTTCTTCAGCTAACTGTACAACTAGAAGCTGATTCTAATGACACATAGCAAGCTATTAACTCCTAGCATAAGCAAATGTCCAAGTCTGTTGGGGCTTGAATTCCCATCAAGAGAGAGATTTTGTGGTTTTTAGAAATAAAAGGAGAACACTCAGAAAGATAGAGACTCAGTTACTCCAAATAGCCATTAAGCTCTAGAGCAACAGAAAGGGATGGTGGTAGTATATGATACTTGAATTCTCCTCTGCATGATGGGCAGGTCTTGAGCCTCTTGCCAGGCTGTAGAAGAAGATGGCGATCTCAATCCATCTTGTTCTTGAGCACATTATCTTTATCTAACCTTTCTGCTGCCTCTCTTCTCAGCTTCTCTGTTCCTCTTTTGATCTCTTTTATGCCTTCTCATTCCTCTGGATTCCAATTTCCTTCTCTTGTTGTTGCAGTATAACTCTATGGTAGCTCAACTTTCTTACTCTTGCTATAATTAGCCATCAGTGATGGTGACTCAGATCTAATTGTAACTCTTCTACAAATAGCACTGCCAGCCACTGAGCTATAATGTTGCTTGGGTCACACTAGTCTATTTAAGTTTACTTTAGTCCTCAAGAGTACTTCTAGAAGGGAAATCCATTGGAAATCTGATATGGGGTGCCTAAGCAAGCATTTATGAGGTGTATATAGCGGTAGTCATAACCATTACTCTCCTACTCAAACTAAATGCTTGAGTCTACAACTGGACATCTAGGGAACATCTCTAGGAAACTGAGCTCTTCTCTCGAGCTAGTTATTCTGGTTATTAGGGTGCAAATTGTCACTTATTTTGCCTAAACATTTGTATGGCGTGACAACACTGGTAGACTCTAAATCTATGTCAAGGACGGGATAGAGTAAGGGTGAAATTACCCTAGAATAAGCAGGATTTGACAACAAAATGGGAACAACCTTGGCCTCAGCTCATATGCTGTGCCTCGATCTGCTGTTGCATGTACAGTTGCATATTTCAGAAGGATGGGATTGTTGCCAGGAGATCAGGAAAAAAGTGGTGTATAGATTGATAGGAATGGAGGTGGGTATTAAAGACATAAAATGACTTTAATCTACGAACTAAGGAACTAGGATATAGCTACTGGAGTACTTATACTAAGTCCAGAATAGGAGGAGTACAAGTAACTAGTCTACATTGTGATCCTATAGGAGTAGACAACAGGAGTTTAGGAGCGAAAAATTAGTAATAATATAAAATAAAAAGAAAATTATATTATTAAATGGGTATTTTCTGTCATATAACAATCTACACACTATTTCTTGGACTTAGCTTGTGCTCGTAAACATTCCCTGCCTACTATTGCTACTCCTCCTATAGAACTATGTCTGTTTGATGGAATCTCAAATAATATTATCTCTGAGGTAGTATTATTGCCTGTAAAATTCCCCTCCAGTGAATATATGACTCTTGACTTCTATATCACTCTACTTGATTCTTGTTGTTCTCTAGTCTTAGGTTATTCTTGGCTCACCTGCTACAATCTGTTAATTGACTGGGTCTCTGGGTCAACATCTTTTTGACTACCATCTTTACTTCAAAATCTGGCTTTTATTCCTCCTATTGAAACCTTGGTAAATCCTCTATTCCCTTTAGCAGAAAACCCTCTGCAGTTTACCACATCTGAGACATTTCTGTTTAATACTAAGTGACCTCACATTGCAATTATCAATGTGCCAGCCCTACTTTGGGTCTTGTACCTCTCAGGCTTGACAATATTTTTCCTTTAATTCTGTTCTACAATATAGGCCAAATTCACCACAATCTCTGAAAAAATTGATCTCTCTTCTATTCTGGAGGAGTACCATGAGTATGCTAATGTGTTTAGCAAATCCAAAGTAGAAACACTTGCTCTCCATTGCCCTTACAACCTATGGATTGAACTAGAGAAAGATTCCTATCCTCTAATAGGAACCATCTACTTCTTGTCTAAGTTTGAACAAGAAACATTAAAAGAATTCATTGATGAAAACCTCACCAATGGATTCATCTATTCAACATTGTCTTCTTATGGAGCCCCAGTTCTATTTGTAAAGAAAAAGGACAGTTCTCTCTAGCTTTATGTAGATTTCTGTGGACTTAACAAGATTATGAAAAAGGACTGATACCCACTTCTCCTCATCTCCAACCTCCTAGATTCTTCCCATAAAGCTTGTATTTACACCAAAATTAACCTTTGATATGCATATTATCTGGTCTATATTGCTAAAGGAGATGAATGGAAAACTGTCTTCTGAACTCGCTATGAAGCTTTCAAATAGTCAGTAATACCATTTGGATTAACTAATGCTCTAGTTGTCTTCCAATGCTTCATGAACAACGTGTTCTCCAATCTCCTTAACATGTGCATAGTAATTTACTTGGACAACATCTTAATCTACTCCAATGATATCACACAATACTGAAATCACATCAAAGAAGTACTAAAATGACTTTGAAAATTAGGCTTATATGCAAAGACAGAAAAATATGAATTCTATTTAGATTTTGTAGAGTACCTAAGCTATGTTCTATCACCATTGGGCTTAACTGTGTTTAATGCTAAAGTGAAAACTATTCAGGAATAGCCAGAACCAAAGAAAGTAAAGGATATTTTCAATTACTCAGACATAGTTATACTGCTCACTTATCTTACTAGAAAAGACACTCCATGGAATTTTGACGACAAATGTAAAGAGGCATTTAATACCTTGAAACAAGTCTTCATCTCAGCACCTATCCTTATGCACTGGGTTCCAAACATATAACTTATTGTGGAAACCAATGCCTTAAACTATGTCCTTGCTGCTATCCTCTCCATTATGACTAAAGATAATCAAATTCACCCTGTAACCTTTTACTCCTAAATGTTTTCTGTCCTAGAACTCAATTATGACATCCACAACAAAAAATTACTTGTGATATTCAAAGTTTTTAAAATTTGGTGACACTACTTAGAGAGGTCTGCTTCACCAATTGACATTGTAATAGATTACAAGAACTTGGAATATTTCTCGACGACCAAGGTTCTAATTTGCTTCTGTCCAGACGCCTTGGCATCAAACTGGATGCACTCACTAGATAATGGGATGTCTACCCAAAAGAGAAAGATAATGGCTATGCTTCAGTGAACCCTTATAATTTCTGTCCAGTCTTTATTCATAAACAAATTACAGCATCTCTCTGAGCAACTATTCTTACCACTCCAATATCATTTACTCCATCTGGAAGGATGCTGGTCAAAAGACAATACAGGGTTTCTCAGACTTGATAACAAAATGTATATTCTAGATAATGCCAACTTATGCCTTAGGGTTCTCCAGTATCACCACAACTATGTTCTGGTAGGACATCTAGGCCAAAATAAAATACTAGAACTTGTACAGAGATACTATACTTGGCCAAATATCTGCAATGATATACAAAGGTTCTGTAAGTCTTGCGTTACCTGTATAAGAACCAAACCATAACAGCACAGACTATATGGATCTCTCCAACAACTCTTTATTCCAGAACATCCATGGAATTCAATTTCTATGAACTTCATTAAAAAACTCCCTCCTCTAGATTCAACACTATCCTGGTTATAGTAGATCACTTGTCAAAACAAGCCATATTTATTCCTACTCATGATACTATTACTTCAGCGGAATTAGCACACCTCTTTGTTGTCCATGTCTTTTCAAAACATAAAGTTCTGTCCCATGTTACATCTGACTATGGCTCTGAGTTTATTTCACACTTCTTTCACTCCCTAGGTACCGTCCTAGACATGAGACTCTACTTTACTAGTGGTTATCATCCAGAGGCAAACGGTCAAGTAGAATGGACCAATCAAACATTGGAACAGTATCTCTATGTATATTGTAACTATTAACAGAACAACTGGTCTGAACTGTTACCTTTGGCTGAGTTCTCGTACAACAATGCCCCTAGTGCTACCACTGGAATATCCCCATTCTTTACCAACAAAGGCTACTATCCTAACCTCGATGTATACCCAGAACAAGATATAGCCTCCTCTTGTGTCTGCAACTTCATAATTAATATTGATGACTTACAATACACACTCAAGAGAGAAATTGCCAAAGCCTAACAATAATATCAACCCTCTGCTAACTCTTGCCAAAACTAACTACCGGACTTCCAAGTTGGTCAATCAGTATTTATTAGAGCACAGTACTTCTATATGACTCGCCTATCAAAGAAACTCTTCAAAAAGTACCTTGGACCATACAAAATAATTGCTCAACCCAGTTTGCAGTCCTTCATACTTCATCTTCTAGACACCATGAGAGCCATGTATCCTGTGTTCCATGTCTCTATGCTGTAACCAGCCATACCTAATACCTTTCCAGAGCATTTTGAGCCCTTGCCAGCACTCATAATCATCGATAGAGAACCAGAATACAAAATCTCTAGAATAGTTGACTCCAAGATTGACCGCCAGAGGGCATACAAGCTACTCTATAAGGTTATATGGCTGGGATACAAAAATACTGACAATGACTCTGAATGGTTACTAGTGACAAAGTTAGAACATGCAAAGGAACTACTGAACAATTTTCATCTCAAGTACCTCTCTAAACTGAGACCATTATGACCTTAAAGAACTCTCTATTCCATTTCTTGACACCACTAATCTGCACTCACTCCTGCTTTAAAAAAAAAAGAATTTGAGTACTTACACACATCTCAGAGTGCAGTTTCCATTGCACTGACTTGCTTACTTGTATTCTGTTCTACAGTTTCCATTGCAGTCTAATACTTGTATTCAAAAGCAGTCTCTGTTGTAAGGTCTATACACTTGTATCCTCACAAAGATCTCTCTTGCAAACGTCCAATATTTGTATTCTTGGTTCATCAACTATTTTCACTTACATCTATTTTCTAACCACAGAAAATAAATGAAATTCAAAAGAAAAATATTACAAGATTCTGGTACTAACAGAATATGCAACCGGAGAGAAACTACTGCTCCCTTCTTCCATATCCTTTGCTCCAGCTATCTTTTTCTCCCTCTATTTTCCTTTTTCTCTGCTTTTCTGTACTTCTGTCTCCTCTCTCTTGGACTCCAGCCACAAAATCTATTTTTCCTCAGAATCCTGGCTCTCTATACTAGCCAACTTCTCCAATGCCACCACAATCCTACAAATATTTAACTTGCTTAACTTATTTAACTTCCTTGAGATGTCTGCCTTCTACTCTGTGTTTATTTGTTGTTTTGTCTTTCTCATTCTTGACCTCCAGACTACTTCTGTCCTTGCTTTTGCTCATGCCTTATTTGCATCAAAAGGCTTATAAGTAGCCTTAGCCTTGGCACAGGGAGCACAGGACATTGCATGCCTAAAAAAGTTAACAAAGTAGTAAAAGAAATTAAATGAACTCATAGCAAATGTTGAGGAATACACAAGATCCTAAAGTCTGTGTACCTCTTACAGGGACTTTCTCCACCTATAGCTGCTATCCCCATTTCCTTTGCCAACTCCTCACATTGTTGACAAGCCTCCAGAGTTTTCTTGGGCAAATAATGAACATATTGCCTCTTAGTTAGAGGCAGAAGGTCGATGAGACTCATCTTCTCATTAGAAGGAAAATTTATAGGAGGCAAAAATGTCTTGGACCAGTTTGTATGATGTTGCTGTTTGATAGCAGTGATGCAATCTACCTCAAGGCAATGAGCCAGATCTCTCTGGCATTTTTGCTCTGCTTTTTGCAATTGTTTTTCCTGCTCCTATTTTTACCATGCTTTTTCTTCCTCTTGTTTTCTTCTGGTCTCTTTCTCTAATTATTTCCATTCTGCCAATTTTGCATCTTTTTGGGCTTAGTGTTTAGACTACTCCTTTTCTTCTTGCTGTCAAAGCAAGGTTTCTACCTCAGTACGTCCTTTGGTAAGTTCAACTTTATATTGTTCATTGTCAGAGTCAGAGAGATGGATGTTTGAGGATAGGTTGAGGGACATGGTGGTAAAGTTTCAGGTTAAGAGTCCACAGAAAAGGATTTTTAAAAAAGCAAATCAGGTGATATTTAAATTGCTTATGCATAGTAGCTTTGAGGGCTTAGTCTTAAAGGAGAGGTACTGTCATATTCTGGAAATCTGACAATTATGTAATTTATTTCTCCTAATAATTCTCCTAAAGAATTAATAATAGTAGGATAGCATAGTAGACTACTCTCCTCTTATTCTGAAACTACCTATAAGTACTAAGTAGTTACAGTGTAATTTCTTAGTTTGTAAATTAATGTCATTTGGTCCTAATCCTATCCTCATTCATTTTAGTCTCTATCCTATATTCCTAGGACCTCTACTCTGTTGACTTGCTCTCATTCCAAAATAAGCAACTGACCTCATGACTAGAGACCAGGGTGCAACACATAAGTTGAAGCCAAGGTTGTTCATCAAAAGTTATACTCTACTCTAACATTTTATCCTGTGCACCAGAGCCTATCTTTGTAGGTTCCTTATCATTGCTAAGTACTATCTATTTTCCAAAGTAGTACTATATATCTATCCCAGAGTATAATTCTATTTATAACTCCTCCACTCCGTTATCCGTCTCTTGTATTTGATATATTTATACCTTAGTTTTGTTTATTTACCAAGTAGAACTACTTCCAATCCAAAAAATATATCTCAGAGCTACTAAGTCTCTAGATTTCCTAGAAGAAAGCCAATACAAGGGTAACTAGTACTCTTTGTGACAGTCAGATGCATCAAGATGCTTTTCTAGAAAATAGTAGTTTACTAACTATTCTGCTAGTGAGTTTGTCACAGTATATAAAGGTGTTCACCTTAGAAACACTAGGTGAGAAGAATCTAAATTGAACTCACTATCATTTTGTTTATTTTTATATTATAGATAAGCTGCACTTTACATTTTAATTTCTTTTTGACACCTCCACTTTTTTTTTCTTCTCATAAACTCTTTAGTACATAATTGAGGATTATCACTATCTTTTCTACTTGCTTATCATAGTAAATACCTCTTTTGTCCCTTTTACTGCTGAACTAGGAATGTTGTGCTCACTTTTGCCCCCAAACTATACCTATTATCAGAAATACCATACAAAAGCTTTTTTTCTCTATAACTACCATCATAGTTAAATCAAATATTCAGAATAAATCATCTGTTAGTAATGCTTATCCCTGTAGTTCCCAGGCTATTCTTTCTAGTATTAGTAAGTCTCCAGACTCACTCAATCTTATTTCTTAGACTAGCTCTAGGGCTAGTAAATGCATTCATCCTAGAGGATACTCTTATACTCATTGTATTGTCAGATGTTTCTCTAGAAGTGTCTCAGCTACTAAGGACTCTAGAAAAGCCCACTTCTTTCTCTAAGAAGGAGAAAAGTAATGAGGAAAAGGTTACTTTTAGTTCTAGAACACCTACTACCTCTAGGATTTTTTTTTTGTTCAAAAATTTATAATGCAGTACTCAATTGCAGTTTGTGGCAGACTCACTACAACAAGTAGCCTATATGAGCCTCAAGAGCCAAGATAGTTCTATTACCAGAAAGAGACACTATTAGTATTAAAGGAGAGATTTAACCTAAGAGAGAAGAAAAAACTAAATACAGGTTACTCATAACCAACCTTTGAATAACATGTCCAAGTCTATAGTGTTAGATGTGCTCTAGACAATCCTTCAGTAATATTTTGGTAATTAATTATTTAGTAGGTTACCTGACTTGATATACAATTCCCTATGAACTTGAAGTTGACACTCTATTACTTATAGTTGTCTATAGTATTACTGAGTTGCTAGGACCTCACAGCTGTCACTATTGCCTAGCTAATAGTGAGATAGAAAGGTCGACTAGTAAAGGAGCATGGTCTGAGGGTCATTTGAAATTAGGCTTAATGCGATGTAGGACTTGAGTACAGCTTATACCTAAAAGATAAGGTTAATAACTGAGTTAGCATATTTTTTTTTTTCTCTAACCACTACCATAGTTAAATCAAATATTTAGAATAAATCATCTACTACTAATGCTTGTTCTCTTGGTCCCTAGGCCATTTCTTCTAGTATTAGTAAGTTTTTAGACTCACTTAATCTTATTTCTCAGGCTAGCTCTAGGGCTGGTAAACACATTAAAAGGGGCAAAAGAGATGATTACTGTGACAAGCAAGTAGAAAAGGCGGTAACAGCTCTCAATTGCGTGCTAAAGGGTTTGTAGGAAGAAGTAGGAAGTGGGGGTATCAGAAAGAAATTAAAAAGTGAATACGTAGCTTATTTGGAATCTAAATATAGAAGGAATGATGGGAGCT
>Ga0153965_1000072_pt1 | contig 16230 bp, 24 predicted proteins | sample TSFL049MetaG_FD_104707 | JGI IMG/M metagenome (GOLD analysis project Ga0153965, IMG submission 104707) | Attine ant fungus gardens microbial communities from Florida, USA - TSFL049 MetaG | ecosystem: Host-associated > Fungi > Mycelium > Unclassified | place: USA: Florida, Paynes | collected... | reverse complement strand
CTTAAGAGAAGTACCCAATCTTGGGTCTAGATTATGTCTGGGGCTTGTAGGAAGTCTCTAGAGTGGATTCCAATAGCAAAATCCAGGGTTATAACTTTTATCCCATGCTACATTTCTGCAGAAAATTCTCTAGCAGTGTAACAGCGCAGCAAAGGAGGAGAAGGTGGCACGGCCCAGAGAGGCAAAGGCACAGCAAAAGAGAAAGAGAGCAGCGTACCCATAGAGAAGAAAAGCGCAGCAAGAGAGAGGGATAGCTGAAAGGAGGTCAGGAGAACCTTCTTGAGAGAGATGTGGTTAAATATCAGGGTAGAGAAGACAGACACACATGAAGGCATGATGATTAAAGTGCTCTTAGATAGTGGCACAATGGGGATGTTCATAGATAGGTAGATGACAGCTAGGCATGGGTTCAAGTTGCAGAAGTTGGAAAGGCCATTAATGGTCAAAAATGTGGATGGAACTGTGAATAGTGGAGGGGCTATTACACACCAGGTAGAGTGCAATGTGTTTTATAAAGGCCACATGGAAAGAATGAGAATGGATGTGTGCGATTTAGGGAAGACAGAAGTAATGCTGGGAATGCCATGGCTGGCAACACATAATCTGGAGATAAACTGGGAGACAGGAGAGGTGAAAATAACAAGATGTCCACCCTTGTGTGGCGGAAGAAGCCAAAAGAAGGAAAAAGTCAAAAGGGTAGCGACAGTAGAAGAAGAGAAAATCGTCCGTTGGGCGATAGATGATAAAGAAGACTGGGAAAAAGAGAAAGAGATAGAAGAAGACCACAGAAAAATCAAAGAAATGGTCCTGAAGAAATTCTTGAAGTGGAAGAAAGTGTTTGGGAAGGTAGAGTCCAAGAGGATACCAACCAGAAAGATTTGGGATCATGCTATAGATCTCAAGGAGACATTTAAACCACGAAAAGAAAAGATCTATCCTCTCTCCAAAAATGAAAGAGAAGAAGTCCAGAGCTTTGTGGAGAACCAATCAAGGAAAGGGTATATCAGACCCTCTAAATCACCTCAGACATCGCCAGTATTTTTTGTTGGCAAAAAGGATGGAAGTAAGCAGATGGTGATGGACTACCGTAACTTGAATAGCTAGACAGTGAAGAATAACTACCCATTACCTTTAATCATGGAGTTAATAGACAATATGGGTAGTAAGAAAGTATTCACTAAAATGGATCTCAGGTGGGGGTTCAATAATGTGAGGATAAAGGAGGGGGATAAATGGAAGGGAGTATTCACAATGCATATAGGTTCCTTCGAACCAACAGCCATGTTTTTTGGGATGACAAATTTGCCAGCCACATTTCAGGTGATGATAAATGAGATCCTAAGGGACCTAATAAATGAAGGAAAAGTAGCAGCATTCATGGACAATGTGTTAGTAGGAACAGAGATAGAGGAGGAACATGATGAAATTGTGGAAGAAATACTGAGAAGACTGGAGGAGAATGACTTGTATGTCAAGCCAGAAAAATACATGTGGAAGACGAGGAAGATAGGATTCCTGGGTGTAGTTATTGGACCTAATAGAATAGAAATGGAGGAAGGAAAAGTAGAAGGAGTACTCGGTTGGCCAATACCGAAAACTATGAAAGATGTTAGAAAGTTCTTAGGCCTCGCCAATTACTATAGGAGGTTTATCAAGGACTTCGCTCAAGTAGCAAGACCAATGAATGTGCTAATAAGGAAAGACGAGAAGTAGCGATGGAGAGATGAGTAGCAGAAGGCATTTGACAAACTAAAGAAGGTTTTTACCAGCAAACCAGTACTAGTAGCCCCAGATTTAGACAAGGAATTCAGGGTAGAAGCTGACGCTTCGAACTATGCTACTGGAGGAGTACTCTCGATGAAGTGCTCAGACAAAAAATGGAAACCAGTCACTTTTATTTCAAAATCTCTAAGTGATACAGAACGAAACTATGAGATTCATAATAAAGAGATATTAGCAGTAGTCAGATGTCTGGAGGCATGGAGGCATTTCCTGGAAGGAGCAGTAGAGAAATTTGAGATTTGGACAGATCACAAAAATCTCAAGTACTTTATGAAGGCGCAAAAGTTAAATTGAAGGCAAGCATGATAGGCCTTGTACCTATCTAGATTTGACTTTACGTTAAAATACGTTCCAGGAAGTAAGATGGGAAAAGCGGACAGCCTCAGCAGGAGGCTAGACTGGGAGATTGGAGTAGAAAAGGATAATGAGGATGAAATGTTGGTAAAGTCAGAATGGTTAGAGGTGAGGAAGACAGAGGTGGTAGAAATTATAGTAGACAGAGTAGATCTACTAGAGGAAGTTAAGAAGTCAAAAGTAAAGGATAACAAAGTAGTAAAGGCAGTAGAAGAAATGAAGTGAGCAGAGGTAAAGATGTTGAGAGATAAAGAGTAGAGGAAGGTAGATAGCATCATGTATAAGGAAGGGAAGGTCTATGTGCCAAAAGATGAAAAGTTGAGAGCAGAAATCATTAGACTATACCATGATATGCTGATAGGAGGACACAGGAGGCAGTGGAAGATGGTAGAACTGGTAACCAGAAATTTCTGGTAGCCAGGAGTAACTAAGGAGATAAAGAGATATGTGGAAGGGTACAATGCCTGCCAATAAAACAAAAATCACACAGAGCAACCAGCCAGCAAATTAATGCCAAACTCAATACCAGAGAAACCTTGGATGCATATATTGACAGACTTTATTACAAAGTTGCCCCTAGCTCAAGAATATGACTCGATCTTAGTAGTAGTTGACAGATTAATGAAAATGGTACATTTCATACCTACTACAGAGAAAACATCGGCAGAGGGACTGGCCAGGTTATTCAGAGATAATGTGTGGAAGTTGTATGGTTTACCCAAAAGTATCATATTAGATAAGGGACCACAATTCGCAGCAGGGTTAATGTAGGAGTTAAATGAGATGTTGGGAATCAAAAGTAAATTGTCAATGGCATTCCACCCTCAGACAGATGGACAAACAAAGAGGGTCAACCAGGAGTTGGAACAGTACCTAAGAATGTTCATTGACCATAGACAAGAGCAGTGGCCAGAATGGTTAGGAACAGCAGAGTTTGCGTATAACAATAAAGCGCACTTGAGTACCAGGACGTCGCCTTTTAAGGCAAATTATGGGCAAGATCCCAGGATGGGGTTTGAGAGAAGGAAGAAGGGGAAATACACAGGGGCAGAGAAATTTATCAAGAAAATGAAGGAAATCCAAGAGGAGGCAAAAGCGGTGCTAGGAAAAGCGCAAGCAGATATGAAGAAGTATGCCAACAGGAAAAGATTGGACGTAGAAGGGTATAAAGTAGGAGACTTGGTCATGCTTAGTACCAAGGATCTGAAATATCAGATGGTTGAGAGGAGGACAGAGAAGTTGACGGAAAGATTCATTAGTCCTTATAAAATCAAGGAGATAGTATTATCAAATACGGTTAAGTTAGAACTACCTAGTACAGTAAGAATACATCTGGTAGTAAACATTAGTAGAATATGACGATATATAGGACAGGTAAAGGGGCAGAAGAAGGAGTGACTAGCCCCAGTAATAATCGAAGGGGAGGAAGAATGGGAAGTAGAGAAAATCCTGAATAAGCGACGAGTAAGGGGAAAAGATAAGTACCTAGTATACTGGAAAGGATTTATGGCAGAGTTGGATACCTGGGAAAGCAGGGAGAATTTAGAGAATGCAAAAGAAGCAATTGAAGAATTCAAGAAAGAGTACTGGCGAGACATGGAAGATGTGGCATGGCAAGAGCGCAAAGAAGAAATATTCCAATGGGGAGAATTGCCAGGAAAATTCACGGCAAGGAAACTATTTGGGTGGTCAGACAGATGATACAATCAAGAATATTAGGGAAGATTGGAAAGAAACTGGAGACGATGGAAGAGCAGGAAACCAGTAAAAAGAGAGACAATGAAGACGATCCCGGAAGAAGAAGAAACTGAGGAGGAAAAATCAGGAGTCCGAGAATGGATGGAGGAAGATGAAGACAAGATAGGCGACATGGTCGACCCATACTACAAATTGTAGGAAAATTCCTTGGGACAAGGAAACTTAAGAGGGAGGTGGTGTCATGACTTAGCAAAATGGCTAAGTCAATATTTAATATTCTTTTCTTTTTCTTTTCTTTTATTTTCTTATTGATGAATACACGAGATAAAAGTAACTCATAAGGAAGTGTGGGACTTAATGTAGGGTTAGGGTCAGGAATTTGTATAAGTAGTGTAGGAAATCCAATGGGAACTCTATCGAGTTCTCTTTGTCAAATGCTGAACAAAGAGATAGTTGGCTTAATTCCAGTCATTGGACTTTGGCTGCTGACACATTCTAGTACAAAGGCACTACCATATATAGACCAATAGGTAGTAATCAGGTGATGATCTGTCCTAGTGCACAGACTATCACAATTATGTATATAAGGACTCATAGTCTGAGGATTAGACCTCAGACTTAACAACATCTTTGCTGCTTGTCTAAACTTCACTTTTTTGAGCCTTTTGAATATCCAATCAACCAATCACAAATCAGTAAGTGGCCATTTGTGATACCCTCCCACTAATCTCCAATGTCATGACTTGGCAAAACAACTAAGTTATTATTTATATTTCTTTTCTTTTCTTTTCTTTTTCTTTTATCTTAGACTTACTACACAGAAGGGAGTGCAGGAAAGTGTCACATCACATAGTCACATAGTCACAGTCACATGCCAGGAAAGTCACAGTGTCACATCACATGATATCACATGATTGGTCACATGATAAGCATGGAAAGGTAGTGCACAGACCATGTAGTAGTTGTATAAGTAGTGTAAAAAATCAAACGAGAACTCTATTGAGTTCTCCTTGTCAAATACTAATAAAGAAGCAGTTGGCTTAATTCTGGCTTTGGAGTTAGCTAGTCTGACATCCAAACTTGTGTTTCAACTCTGCAGAGCTAGATACTTCACCAAGCTAAACGTCCATTGGGGTTTCAACAACATTTGTATTAAGCCCAGAGACAAGTAGAAGATGGCCTTCCAAACCAATTGAGGCCTATTTGAACCCCTAGTAATGTTCTTTGGAATAACTAACAGCCCAGCTACCTTCCAAACCATGATGAATGACATCTTCTGGAATCTCATAGCAGAAGGCATTGTGGTGATCTATCTGGATGACATTCTGATCTTTACCAAGACAGAGAAAGAGCACACACAAGTTGTCCAATGGGTGTTACAGGTCTTACAGGAGAACAAACTCTTCCTCTGCCTGGAGAAGTGCAAGTTCTACAAGGAGCAGATTGAGTACTTGGGTTTGGTAATCTCGGAGAATGAAGTCTCCATGGATCTAGTCAAGGTCGCAGAAGTCTGAGAGTGGCCCACTCCAGAGAACAAGATAGATGTTTAGGCCTTCCTAGGCTTTATAAACTTCTACCAAAGGTTCATTCAGGACTTCTCTGCCAAAGCTCAACCCCTCTTCAACTTAACATACTCTGAAGAAGTCTGGACATGGAGTAGAAAGGAACAGGTGGCCTTCAGAGACCTCAAAACAGTAGTGACCACTGCTCCAGTGTTAGTGTCTCCTCAGGAATTGGACCCCTTCTAGATTGAAGCGGATAGCTCAGACTTCGCTACAGGAGCAGTTTTGTCCTAGCTGTCAACAAAGAACAGGAAATGACACCCCATAGTGTTCTATAGTAAATCCTTGTCCTCTATAGAACAGAATTATGAAATCCACAACAAGGAAATGCTGGCCATTATCTATGCATTAGAGAAGTGGAGATACTTTTTGGAAGGAGTGACCCATCTGGTAGAAATCTGGACTAACCACAAGAACCTCAAGTATTTGATGATAGCCAAGAAACTTAACTGTTGTCAAGTGTATTAGTCTTTGCATTTGGCTAGATTTGACTTCCTACTTCACCACCACCCTGGATGTACTATAGGCAAACCAGACGCATTGTTAAGGAGAGCTGATCACAGAAACAGAGCCTCCAATAATGAGAACATTGTCCTCCTTCAACCAGAGTTACTTGTAGTGCATGCCCTAGAAGGGGTAGAACTGACAGGTATAGAACAGAAGATCTTGTTTGACATATGCAAGAGAAACTGGAACAGAGACCAAGAGGAACCTATAGCTAAGGCAGCAAGAGAGCTCTGGGGCTCTGCCAATAGGACAGTATACTCCTTGAAGTGGTCAAACATAGACAGTCTGCTCTGGTTTCAAGGGAAGATATATGTGCCTCAAAGTCTAGACCTACACAGACAGATCATAGCCCTTTGCCATGACACTCAGATCGCAGGATACCTCGGATGCTGGAAGACACTAGAACTGGTGTCCTGGAATTACTGGTGGCCTCAGATGTCTAGGTACATTGGGCAGTATATAAGTACCTGTAATCTTTACCTCCAGACAAAACCTTAGCAATATTCTCTAGTTGGTGAGCTATAACCGCTCTCTGTACTGAATGCATAGTGGGATATGCTCAGCATTGATTTTGTGGTCGAACTCCCAGAGTCCTCTGGACATGATGCTATCATGACTATCATGGATTCTGTTTCCAAAAGGGTGCACTTCATTCCAACACACACAATGGTCACAGTGAAAGGAGCAACTAGACTTTTCTTCCATTACATCTAGAAACTCCATGGCCTCCTGAAACATGTTGTCTCTGACCGTGGACCCCAATTCATGGCTTCATTCACTAAGGAACTGTACAGGCTACTAGGTATACAACTATCCTCCTCTACAGCTTGACATTCCCAGATGAATGGACAAATGGAATGCGTTAACCAGAAGCTCGGCCAATTCCTCTGTCTATTTGTCAACAAATGACAGGATGACTAGTACAACCTCCTACCTATTGCAGAGTTCTAGCACAACAACCATGTCCACTCCACAATGCAGTAATCTCTGTTCCTACTGGACACTGGATAGATTTCTCATATAGGCTTTGAGCTAAGACAGAACCCCTCTAGTCTAGAAACAGTCAATGAATTCACGAAGAGGATGAAATCTGCCACTGAAGAGGCCAAGTTAGCAATCCACAAGGCACAGGAAGACATGACGCAGTACTACAATTGAAAGAGGACTCCGGCCCCCGTGTTCAAACCTGGGGACTAGGTATACTTAGATACATCAGACATCAAAATGATACATCTATCTCTGAAGTTGTCACATCGCAGACTAGGACCCTTCGAAATAAAATGCCAAGTAGGACTGTTAGCCTACCATTTCAAGTTACCCCATGGAATGAGGTAGTTGTACCCAGTGTTCAACATGGTAAAGTTGTCTGTCACTCTGGAAGATCCAATCCCAGGGAGAAAGCCACAAGCCCTGCTGCCATTTATTGTCGTTGACAGAGAAAAGAAGTAGGAGGTGAAAGAGATATTAGATAGTCACTGGCACTGGAGGAGGTTCCAGTTCCTGGTCAAGTGGAAGGGTTTCAGTAGAGAACACAACTCTTGGGAGGTAGTCTCCAATGTCAAGACACTGGACCTCGTTGCAGAGTACTACTGGAAGCATCCAGCTGCCCAAGACACATCTACTAGATAGACTTTTATGCCATTTTTAATCCTAGAACTATTGCTTTGAGATACAGCAACCTTAGAGGGGGGATAAATGTAAGGGGACCCCTCACATATGACTCTGGAGCATCTCCTGTTGTCTCCCAACACAATTTCATTGTGCAGACCCTGGTTACCAAAGAATGAAGAAACTAGAACACAAGGATACTATAGTATATATATTGTAGATTATTTCCTCCAGAAGCCTCATCTAATTCTCTGAGGAATCTCCTGGAGGTGGTGTCACAGTTGTGCTATGGACCAGTAGTCACATACTGTATGGTTTACCACTATACCAAAAGGGCGATGTTAGCAAGGCTACTTGCTAACAAGGGTCCAGCTATTTATGTAGTTCATTTGAACAGGTATTTTGTTATACCTCTATGATACTATTTAGTAGTCACTTTTCTGTAACAGATAGGTTGTAACATATTTCATAGTATAATTTAACTGAGGAATCTCCTAGAGCACTCTGTCCCAGTTGCCCTTACACTAGTGTTTTTACTCCTCTAACCTATTTTGGCTTCACCAACATTCGATCTTCATTATCTTTTTCTACTCCTTCTTGCCAGTCTGGTCTTCTGCTTAGTCCATCTGCCTTCCCCATACTTTTCCCTGGAACTTAAAGCAAAGTTAAAATGTAATAGGTATAAGACCTATCTTGCTTGTCTTTAGTTTAACTTTTGGCCTATCATGAAGTACTGGAGGTTTTTGTGGTCTGTCTAGATTTCAATTTCTAGCTTTATCCCTTTCAAATAGTGTCTTCATGCTTCTAGACACCTGATTACTACCAACATCTCTTTATTGTGAATTTCATAGTTTTGCTCTATGGCATTCAGTAATTTAGAGATGAAGGCCACTGGCCTCCATTTCTCGTTCTCACATTTTGGAGTGACCCTGCAGCAGATCAAATATTACTATGTAATATTTGGCCTTATCCCCATTGTTCTAAGTGCACTCTATTGCCGCCTAACGCACTTTCATTGTTCAGACCCTGGTTACCAAATACAGGAATACAAGGACACTGTAACATATATAATATAGATTATTCCCCCCAGGAGCCTTATTTAATTCTCTGAGGAATCTCCTAGAGGTAGGTTGTAACATATTTCATAAACCATAATTTAACTAAGGAATCTTCTAGAGCTCTACTCTGGTCGCCCTTACAGCAGAATTAGATCTCATTACTAGAGCCCCTGGGATTCTCAGTGGACAGCCACCCTCAGGTCACCCTCCACTGACAAACTCCAGCCCTCTGAGTGCTCCACTCCAAGAAAGATGTCGCTCTCTACAAACACCCCTTGGGTGTAGCCAATGCCCTGGGCTACCTGTAACACTTGGCCCCGGAGCAGTTCAGCTGTAATGAGGAAAAAATCTTCTAGACCCTTGTCTTCTTCAAGGATAGATGAGCTGTAAAGTAGTCTGAGAACCTCTTTTGCCAGGAGGCAGACACTGGCATTTTTTCTATTCAGTCCTGGACCCTTGTGGTAAAGTTCCATTGAGGCCTCAAGTTGAACATCTAGAGCCAAATTGCCACCATGCTCTTTGAATGACCCACAGACATAGATCTGAAGGCTTGGTATGTAGTTGCCCAGAGGATTAACCAGGCGCAGTTGGCAAACAAGGCCTTTCAATCCACACTCCAGATGACAACCTTAGCTCCCTTGTGCTCTGCCCCACCTCGGTCAACCCCTCTCTCAATGTTCCACCCTTCTCAGCTGGCTCTGCCCCCCATTCCACCAAGGCCCCCTCCACCTACACTGTCTAGAGGAATACCTATGGATGTAGATACAGTTTGGAAAACATGCTTCTTACCTCCACAAGGGTGCTATCAATGCAGAGAGGCTAACCATCTTGCAAAGGACTGCCCCATCGTTTGAATGTCCAAAGGTTAACTGTGGAGCAAATGGAGGAATTAATTGAAGACTTGATGGCTCTGAAAGATGCAATAGAGAAAGAGGAAAGATGCTCCATCCCTGAGGAGAATTTTGTTTAGTGCGGTCAGCAAAAAGTGTACCCTAGTTGCTATCAGTAAATAGGTTTGCTATATTGAACATAGAAGAAGTTAATACAGATAATTGTAAACCTATAGTCATATCCCCTCCTTTGCTCTAGTCAAGAAAGCTCTGTCTCTGAGACCCAAATGGGAAAAGAGACTCCCCAAATAACTCTCTACCAATGCTCTCGATGCCTATAGAATGTCCATTGTTCTCTCTATTGAGATCAGTACTACCGACACCAGCAAGGTGCACTCTGTCAAGGCACTTTTGGACTCCAGGGCTATGGGTAGCTTCATAGATAAAGATTTTGTCCATACAAAGAGTATTAGCACTCAGAGCATCTCTTGCCCCATACTAGTGTACAACATAGATGGCTCCCCCAATGAAACAAGGCAGATCTCTGAAGTAGTAGATGTAGTTCTCCATCACAAGACCCACTCTGAAAGGACACTCCTCGCTGTCTCTAGCCTTGGAAAGCAAAGCATGATCCTTGGCTATACTTGGCTCAAGGACCACAATCCTGAGGTCGATTAGCAAACCAGAGAAGTATAGATGAACCAATGCCCCCCTCAATGCAAAGGATATCATGTGATATACAAGAAACAAGCATCATGGAGGAAAACAGAGGCTAGAGCCATTAACATTTGTCAATCCAGACCCCCCTCTGGAGTATATGGAAGACTCAGAAGAGGATGAGAACCCCCTCTAGACATGGTTTGCAAAGGAGAACTTTGACATCCTCCCAGAGCACAGACAGTAGGACCATACTATTGAGCTCGTTCCAGGCTTGGTGCCTAAGTCGTCAAAACTCTGTCTTTGGTAGAACAAAAGGAGTTAGATTCCTTTCTGGAGGAGAACCTGTGCACTGGACAAATTTGCCCTTCCAAATCTCCCATGACAGCTCCAGTGTTCTTCATCAAGAAGAAGGATAGCTCACTCCAGTTAGTTCAAGACTATCAGGCACTTAACTCCATAATAGTCAAGAACAAGTATCCTCTCCCACTGATCTCTAAACTCGTGTCCCAACTCTGAGGAGCTAGATACTTTACCAAGCTGGATGTCCATTAGGGTTTCAACAACGTCCACATTAAGCCTAGAGATGAGTAAAAGGCAGCCTTCTGGACCAATCAAGGTATGTTCGAACCCTTGGTAATATTCTTTGGGATAACCAACAGTCCAGCTACCTTCCAAACCATGATAAACGACATCTTTCGAGACCTTATAGCAGAAGGCATTATGGTGGTGTATCTGGACAATATCCTGATCTTTACTAGGACAGAGGAGGAGCACGCAAAGGCTATCTAACAGGTACTATAGGTCTTATAGGAAAACAAACTCTTTCTTTGCCCAGAGAAATGTGAGTTCTTCAAGAAGCAAATCAAGTACTTAGGACTAGTCATCTTGGAGAACCAGGTTTCCATGGATCCGGTCAAGGTTGTAGGAGTCCGAGAGTAGCCTACTCTGGAGAACAAGATGGACATTTAGGCTTTCCTAGACTTCTACTGTAGGTTCATTCAAGACTTCTTTGCCAAAGCATAGCCTCTCTTTGACCTAATGCACTTTGAACAAGTCTGGACGTGGAGTGAAAGAGAATAGGCAGCCTTTGAGGACCTCAAAATAGTGGTGACCACTGCTCTGGTGTTAATATCCCCTCAGGACTCAGAGTCCTTCCAGATTAAAGTAGACAGCTCAGACTTTGCTACTGGAGCAGTTTTGTCTCAACAGTCAGTGACCAATGGAAAATGGCACCCCATAGCATTCTATAGCAAATCCTTGTCCTCTGTGGAATGGAACTACGGAATCCACAACAAGGAAATGCTAGCCATTATCCATGCATTAGAAGAGTGGAGACACTTCCTAGAAGAAGCAATCTATCTGGTGGAGATCTAGACTAATCACAAGAACCTTGAGTACTTTATGACAGCCAAGAAACTTAACTATTGGCAAGCCTGCTGGTCCTTGCACCTGGCTAGGTTTGACTTTCTCCTTCACTACCATCTGTCAGCATCTAAAGTCCGATGACCAGAATTAAGCCAACTGTCTCTTTGTTCAGAGTTTAACAAAGAGAACTCGATGGGGTTCTCGCTTAATTCTCTACTACTTATATATTTTACTACTGTGGCTATGCGCTTGTTCTCCCATAGTCCTCATATTACTCTAGTCATGTGATACCTTGTGACTGTGACTTGTGATGTGACCATCTGTGACCATCCCTCACACTATTGTGACAAAGTCACGTGATACTTTCCCATGCTCCATCTTGTAGTTATAAATAAGAAAAGAAAAGAAAAGAAATATAAATAATGACTTAGCCAATTTGCCAAGTCATGACACCATCCTAGACATACCATGGGCAAACCAGACACGTTGTTAAGGAGGGCTAATCATGGAAACAAAGCCTTGGATAACAAGAACATAGTTCTCCTTCGACTGGAATTTCTAGCATTGTGTACCCTAGAAGGGCTAGAACTGACAGGCATAGAACAGCAGATCTTGTCTGACATACACAAGGGGAACTGGAAGGGAGACCAAGTGGAACCTATAGCTAGGACAGCAAGAGAGCTCTGGGGCTCTGCTAATGGGACAGTGTACTCCTTGGAGTGGTCAAACATAAACAGCCTGCTCCGATTCCAAGGGAAGATATATATACTGCAGAGTTTGGACCTACACAGACAGGTAGTAGCCTTTTGCTATGACACTCAGATCGCAGGACATCCTAGACGCTAGAAGATACTAGAACTGGTGTCCTAGAACTACTGGTGGCCTCAGATGTCTAGGTACATTGGGCAGTATGTAAGTACCTGTGATCTTTACCTCCAAACGAAACCTTAGTGATATTCTCCAGTTGGCGAGCTATAACTGCTCTCTGTACTAGATACATAGTAGGATATGCTCAGCATTGATTTTGTGGTCGAACTCCCAGAGTCCTCTGGACATGATGCCATCATGACTATCATGGATTCTGTCTCCAAAAGGATGCACTTCATTCCAATACACATAATGGTCATAGTGGAAGGAGTAGCCAGACTCTTCCTCTATTACATCTGGAAACTCCATGGTCTCCTGAAATGTGTTGTCTCTGACCATGGACCCCAATTCATGGCTTCATTCACTAAGGAACTGTATAGGCTACTAGGTATATGACTATTCTCCTCTATAGCTTGGCACCCCCAGATGGATGGACAAACAGAATGCGTCAACTAGGAGCTCAACCAATTCCTCTGTCTATTTGTCAACAAATGACAGGATGACTGGTATGACCTCCTACCTATTGCAGAGTTCCAGCACAACAACCACATTCACTCTGCAATGCAACAACCTCTATTCTTGCTGGACATGGGATGAGTCCCTTGTATGGGTTTCAAGCCATGACAGAATCCCTTAGGCCTGGAAACAGTCAATGAATTTACTATGAGGATGAAGTTCACTGAAAGGGTGCAAAAGGGAATTGTATACTGGGACAAACAAAACTATGCTGTGCTAGCTCCCAATTGCGTGCTAAAGGTCTGAGAGGAGATAATCAAAGATGAAGGTTTATAAATAATTAGAAAATAAGAATTATATGCAGCTCCAATAAAATATACGTTAGTGGTTGTGAAAGGATTGTAAGATCTCTCTAGATCATCATCATATAGCCTCCCTAAGGTGTCAATCTTTATACACTGTGACAAAAGCTCCTCTAGAAAATACAGTTAGTTGATCACTCATGGACCTTCCACACTCAGTTGCCCCCTTGTCTGTACCCCCAACACTGAACCTTATGGGTGTGATACAATCCAAGTGTGTACCTAGCCAAGCTTTCCTAGCCTACTGTTCTCTCTGAAGCCTGCCTGAGTTGCATCTACATCTTCTCCCTAGATCGAGTTCTGGGTATATTCTGTGTTTTTCTCAAGACACCCCACTAGTCCCAGTCTTCTTACTCTCAATAGATCTGTATTTACGATTCTAGAGGCAGTGTAGATGGAGGTAGAAGTCAAGAGGTTTCTCTTCTATCCAACTGTATACTGGATACTATATTAAAATGATTACAAAGCCCCAAAACTCAAGGAATAAAATATAAAAAGGAAACTATTACTACTTTTGATATTCCCTCAGTTTCTTCTCATGCTAAGTCCATCCAAATCCCCACTGATGATGCGTCCTTGTGGTGACACATCCTCTTCATCAAATCCTTTCCATTAAAGATGATGCGTCTTCATTGTTGCTTCTCTCTAGAATATTCTTCCTGATCTCCTATCACTCCCTTTGAGGTTGCTTTGTAAGAGGGCCCTCCTTGGTCACCTGTTAAGTAGTCAGTAAGCTCCACTCAATGTCAAGTATCTCTGAGTCACATCCTAGGGCTCATTTATCTAAATATAATTGATCTGATGCCATCAATGCTTAATTGCAATCAGAGTCTATTTATCTAAGTCTATCATCTGAACACTACCAGTTCTAGAGTCCTAGTTTACCATATCTCTAAGTCAATACCATCCCATAATGGATCTAGAGCATAGTCCTTTTATGACTTTCTTCTTAAACCTGATGCCAGCTCACCCTGCTTGCCTCCCAAGGTATCAACATGAGCTCTGGTTTGATTCTCCCTTGCTCAATGTCTTTATTATATAGTAGTATGTTCTGAGGATATAGAAAGGGTTCTAGAGCGAACTCTAATCAAGAATTTGTTGTTATAAAGTATATCAAATGTTACCTTCCAGAGAAAATTCGCTTGCAGTGTAATACTACCACTAAGGAAGCCAAGTTTACAATCTGCAAGGCACAGGAAAATATGGCGCGGTACTATAATTGAAGAAGGTCTCCAGCCCCTATGTTCAAACCCAGAGACTGGGTATACTTAAACATGTCAGATATCAAAACAACATATTCATTTCCAAAGTTGTCATATTGCAGACTAGGACCATTCGAAGTTGAACACCAAGTAGGACCATCAGTCTACCACCTCAAGTTATCTCACGAAATGAGACAGTTGCACCTAGTGTTTAATGTGGTAAAGTTGTCAGCCGCTCTGGAAGACCTGATACCAGGAAGGAAGCTGCAAGCCCCACCACCACCTATTGTCGTTGACAGAGAACCAAAGTGGAAAGTGGAAGAGATATTAGATAGTCGCTGGCACTGGAGGAGGTTCCAGTTCCTGATCAAGTGGAAGGGCTTTAGCAGGAAACACAACTCTTAGGAAGTAGCCTCTGACATTAAGGCACCAGACCTCATCATGGAGTACTATCAAAAGCACCCAGCTGCCCCCAGACACATTTACTGGATGGACTTTGATACCCTTTTCAAGTCCAGAACTATTGCTTCAAGGCACAGCAACCTTAGAGAGGGGGTAAATGTAAGGGAACCCCTCATACATGACTCCAGAGCCCATATTAGCCCTCTGGAGTGACCCTGCAGCAGATCAAATATTACTATGTAATATTTGGCCTTATCCCCATTGTTCTAAGTGCACTCCATTGTCACCTAATGCACTTTCATTGTTCAGACCCTAGTTACCAAATGCAGGGACATGAGGATACTGTAACATATATAATGTAGATTATTCCCCCTAGGAGCCTCATCTAATTCTCTGAGAAATCTTCTGGAGGTAGGTTGTAACATATTTCATAAACTATAATTTAACTAAGGAATCTCCTGGAGCTCTACTCTGGTTGCCCTTACAACTCCCCCAGTTGCATAGTCTAAGGCATCTGCTTCTACTCTTATCTCTCTATCTATGTCTGGAATAACTAAGACTGGTTCTGTTGTGAACACTACTTTGAGTTTCTTCTTGCTCCTTTTCCTATTTCCATTTTTGCTTCTTTCTGACTAGCACATGTAGTGGTGCTGCTATTCTAGTGAAGTTTTTTATGAACCTCCTATAATAGTTGGCAAGGCCCAGAAATTTCTGCACTTTTTTAATGTTTCTAGGTGCTAGCCAGTTGAGGACTTCCTCCACCTTCTCTTTCTGTATCTCTACTCCCTTTGGACCAATTACTACTCCCAAGAATTCCACTTCTCTCACTTTCCACTTGTACTTTTCTGGTTTTACAAACAGATCATTTTTCTCTAGTCTTTTCAACACCTCCTCTACTAACTTATTATGTCCTTCCTCTGTGTCCATAGCTACCAAGATGTCGTCAATAAAGGTTGCTATGTCCCCTTGGTTTATAAGGTCCTAGAATATGTCATTCATCATTGTTTGGAAGGTGGCAGGGGAGTTTGTTAGCCCAAAGTATATGACTGTGGGTTCATAGGCTCTGATGTGCATTGTGAATGCTGCCTTCTATTTGTCTCCTTCTCTGATCCTAACGTTGTTGTAACCCCATCTTAGATCTAGCTTTGTAAATACCTTTCTCTTTCCCACTCTATCTAATATATCTGCTATGAGAGGAAGAGAGTATTCATTTTTTATTGTCTACTGGTTTATATGTTGATAATCCTATACTATTCTTCATTTCCTATTCTTTTTTGCCACAAAGTGAACTGGTGTAAGGGCAACTGGGCACAAGACTCCAGGAGAATCCTCAGATATATTACAGTCTATGGTTATAATACAACTCACCTCCAGGAGAATCCTCAGAGATTAGGATAAGGCTCCTGAAGGGATGTTCTATACTATATACTGGGTTTGCATTCTAAGTGTCAGGGTCTCTGTGATCAGAGCTATACTAGTGTGTTTAAGTATTACTTTAGTAATACTTGAACAGGCTT
>Ga0153965_1000071_pt1 | contig 16236 bp, 9 predicted proteins | sample TSFL049MetaG_FD_104707 | JGI IMG/M metagenome (GOLD analysis project Ga0153965, IMG submission 104707) | Attine ant fungus gardens microbial communities from Florida, USA - TSFL049 MetaG | ecosystem: Host-associated > Fungi > Mycelium > Unclassified | place: USA: Florida, Paynes | collected... | reverse complement strand
TTGAGGACCATCTCTGACATAAAGATGATAGGCATAGTAGCATCTATCAGAAACCACCTGTGAGTGAGCCTATTCCTCTCTATCTCTTTATTTTGCATTCTTCTCTTATTCTCTTAGTTGAGCTTTACAGATTGGGATTCTTGGATGCTACCTATTCTCCCCCTTTGGAAACAATAAAACATAATGAAGAGCAACATATGAAGGACTATTTTGGCTAATCTGTTCAAGTTGTTCTTCTCTTGCCTGTAATATCACATCTCTATTGTCTATTGCATAATGTACTCCTTCCTCTGGAATAATGACTGCAATCTCCTCAGCAGTTGGTAGGTTATAAGTTCTTTGATCCTGTTGTAAATTTACATATAGCCTAATTGAGATCTCCTTCTGCTCCTCTACTAGTTTTTCCCTAATAAGTTCATAGGCATGATGATAATGACCAATATATGAGTGGCTATCTAAAAGCATTGTTTGAAGATTATCCATCACCACAAGATCCAGATTCCTATTATTAAGTCTCCTGACATTGAGCTGCTCTACTGTATCAAAAATATAGATTTGTGCATATATTGGAGTTTGATTACCATAAGGAAAAAGAACACCAGTGAAATAATGAAGCTCTCCCTGAATTTTAAAACAGTAGGGACCAAATTGCCTAGTAACTGAGTTGTTAATTCTGACTCCTACTGAAGTCATAGCAAATGCTGCATTATACTGCTAGATATTATTGTGAAATTCTCTTGAGGGATAATTGTCTCCAGTCAAGTAGTTATGAAGAATTCCAGTGAGTAGTTGAAGGGGAGATAGTTAGATCTGTTCTTGCAAACAGCACATGTCAAACTTTGGATGATTAACCCTTGAGGAAGTGAGCTTTTCATAGTCAAAGTGAAGAGCATGACAGTGAGAACAGATAACAGTCAACATGCCCAAGTTGAGATAGTGAATATTGTTCTCTAAGAATGGCTGTCCAGCTGGTGGATAAGGTATAGGCTGAAGAACAGGTGGTGGAATATCATCTGGAACAATAGCATCTTGAATCTAGTTCAATTGTTAACAATTTAGAGTTTTGGTATTCAAAAATTATCATACCTGAATCACATTATCTTGCACATCTGACTCTTGAACATTGCCTTCCTCAGCATCCTGTTAAACTTGATCAATATTTATCTACTAATAATGAGTCAAATATGTTACTCACAACTCTCAGAACATTTTCCTGCATATTCCTATCCACATTTAGGTCACTATTATCTCCCCTATTTTGCTATCCTTCATAATCAAGAGCATCTGCATCCTCATTTCTCTATTCCTCCATTATTTGATTGATTTTCACTTGTCTCTATCTTTCTACTTCTACTTCTCTATGTTCCTGAGTTGTCCTCTGTTGTTGTTGAGCAAGCTGACATCTATGCAAATCAAGTATAGCATCCTCAAGATTTTGTGGAACATTTGCAGAAGTCAAGTAGAATTTTGATTGTTATCTTCGTCTTTGTCTATTCAAAACAGGAGCTGGAGTAATATTTGGGAAATCTCACTGTGCTTGCTTCTCAGCTCTCCTAGCTTGATATTCTTCTTTAATAGGATTCATTTTTTACAATTGTCTTACTGTTCACTTACAGCTACTCTAAGAAAAAAGGTATACTATTGCCCCTAAGAAGGAAATCCCTACTCTAGACCCCTCTCTTAATGAGCAGTTATTAATCCTATGCATATACAGATCACAATGAACCCCTAGTACCAGGTTTATAATAAAAGAGTGTACAGGTATACCACCACAGTACTGCTCAAGAAAAGAGTCCTTCTGGGAGAGGAGACCTGAGCTTAGTCACATACTCCAAGCTTTATACCACAATTGTAGAGTACTGTCCCCCTTTACACCTAGGGCCCAGTTTCCAGTCAAGGTATAGAAAGAATAGAGAGGTATAAGAGAGCAAAGAGGAGGGTGGAAAAGGGTGGGGAATAGTGATTATGATTTGTGAGAGTGAACTTGATGATGAGCTGGCATTGTTTGTACATGTTATATTCCTCTAACATATCCATTTGGGTTGAATTATGCAATGAGAAGGGTTGTAATAATTGAATATTCTATCCAAATTCACTAAAATAAGGAGATTAAAAGCAAAAGTCAATTACAATTTTATTTTAGATTCTACTGAATTTATTCTGAATTTTATTGAATTTTATAGAGTTTTTGAGTGAAAAGAGAGGGCATGTGAAAAGTTGAATTACGTGTCAGTGCCATTACATTTGGTCTCACATACATAGTAGATTGTCAAATACAGTAGAACTGGAATTGCCTAGTACAGTAAGAATACATCCAGTAGTAAATTATAGAAGGAGAAGAGGAATGGAAAGTTGAGAGGATCTTGAATAAGTGGTAAATAAGGGGAAAAGACAAATACTTAGTAAGATAGAAAGGATTCACAGTGGAATCAGACACTTGGGAGAGAAAAGAAAACTTGGAGAATACAAAAGAGATAATCAAGGAATTTAAAAAGGAATATTGGTGAGATATGGAAGATGTAAGAAGACAAAAAAGAGAAAAGAGAACATTTAGAAGGGGAAAACTACCAGGAAGGTTTATGGCAAAGAAATTATTCAGGTAGTCAGACAAAAGGTACAGTGAAGAATATTAGGGAAGGTTAGAATAGAATTAGAAGTGATAGAAAGGTGAAAAAGGAAGATGAACTTGAAAAACAATTAAGAAGAAAGAAGAAACTGAGCAAAAGAACTCAGAAATTAGGGAGTAAACAAAAGAAAATAAGGAAAAAATGGACAATATAGTTGACCCATATTATGAGTTGTAAAAAAAATCCTTGGGATGAGAAAACTTAAGAGAAGGGTAGTGTTATGACTTGACAAAATGGCTAAGTTATTATTTATATTTCTTTTGGACTTACTATATAGGAAAGTGTGTGGGAAAGTGTCACAAGTCATAGTCACATGTTAGAAAGTCACAGGGTAATGTCACATGATAGTGTGGGAAAATAGTGCACAGACCATATAGTAGTTGTATAAGTAGTATAGAAAATTTAACAAGAATTCTATTGAGTTTTCCTTGTCAACTTAGACTTGGAGAGTGATTAAGTTGTCCAGGCTAAGTCACTACATGCATCCTGTGACATCACTCTGTGACTTCATAACATGTGATGTATCATGTGACACTTTCCCACACTTCTTCCTTGTATAGTAAGTCCAAATAATAACTTAGTTGTTTTGCTAAGCCATAACAGTATACTACCAAGATACTGTTGTATTCCTATGCTAACAGAAACTTTGTAATAAAGTCTGCCTTAATGTAAGCCCAAAGTTTTTCTGGTACTGTGTTTGGCATTAATTTCCCTGCAAGTGCTTCTGTATGATTTTTGTTTCTTTGGCATACTGTGGGGGTAGCCTTTGGACTACCTACATAATGATAATGATTCTTATTATTTTCTTATTGTTTTCAATTATTTAATTATGTAATTACTTAGAGTAAAAGTGACATAACTCAAAAAAACAAGGAGATATATCTTTTACCCTCAACCACTCTATCTTAGATATTTTTCCTCTTTGAACTCAAAATCCTTCCTACAATACATTGCATTATTTTACATACTTCTTAACTTCCTTCATTACTCCTGGCTACCAGAAGTTCCTGGTAACTAGTTTTGTTATCTTTTACTATCCCTCATATCTTCCTACTGGTGTATTATGATGTAATCAGATTACTTCTGCTCTCAGCTTCTTATATTTTGGAACATACACTTTTTTGTTTCTGAGTATTAACCTGTCTTTTTCTCTTCATTCCTCATCTCTTAGCATTTTCACTCCTGTCTGTTTTATTTATTCTACTGTCTCAATTACTTTGTTATCTTTTGTATCTAACTTCTTAATGTTCTCTAACAAGATTCCTTTTATTACAACTTCTGTCAGTTGCATTGCTCTTATTTTTAGTTATTCTTTTTTCACTAGCACTCTATCTTTGTTGTTTCTTTTTACTCTTATCTGCTAATCTGGATGTCTGCTAAGGCTGTTGGCTTTTTCCATACTACTACCTGGTATATGTTTGAGAGTAAAGTCAAACCTTGATAGATACAAGGCTTATCTTGCTTGTTTTCAGTTTAGTTTTTAACTACTCATGAAATATTCCAGATTTTGATGGTCATTCCAAATCTTGAATCTGTTTTGTGCTCTTTCTAGTAAGTACCTTCATTTCTCTAAGCATTTGATAATTACTAGCATTTCTCTATTGTGAATTTTGTAATTTCTCTTTGCTTCATTCAATGATTTTGAGATAAAGGCTACTGGCCTCCTTTATCATTTTTGCACTTTATTGACAATACTCCCTCTGTCACATATTCCAATGCATTTACCTTTACTCACATTTCTTTGTCTAAGTCTGGTGCCACTAAGACTGGTTATGTTATAAACACCTCCTTTAACTTCTCAAATGTTTTCTTCTGTTCTTTTTCTCAATTTTATTTTTCATCCTTTCTAACTAACCTATGCAATGGTTTTGCTATTTTAGCAAAATCTCCTATAATAATTTGCTAATCCTAGGAACTTCTGCATGTCTTTGACTGTTTTAGGCTTTGGCTATTCCAGAGTACTTGCCATCTTCTTCTTCTACATCTTTATTTCTTCTGATCCTATTACTAGCCCCAAGAAATCAATTTATTTCACTTTCTATATGCATTTCTCAGGTTTTACATAAAGATCATTCTTCTCTACCTTTCTTAGGACTTTCTTAACTATATTGTCATGCTTTCTTTTGTCCTCTATATCAACTAAGACATTATCCATGAATGCTACTACATCTTTTGTATTTATCAGGTCTCTTAAAATATTGTTCATTATTGCCTAAAAGGTTGCTAGTGAATTCATAAGACCAAAGAACATTATAGTGGATTCATAAACCCCTAGATATATTATGAACATGGCTTTTCATTTATCTCTCTCCTTTACTTATGTTATTATACCCCTATCTTAAGTCTATCTTTGTAAACACCTTCCAGGTACCCATAGTATCTATTAGATCTAAAATCAAAGGCAGTGGATAATTGTCCTTAATTGTTCTCTTGTTTAGATACTAATAGTCCTATACTATCTTTTCTTTGATTCTGTCTTCTCAAACTCTTTAAGCCACTTATGGAATTTTTGTAACACCATTTTCCTAACTTTCTTCTTGTTCATCTCAATTTCTTTGTTGAATTTTTTTCTATTGTCTACTTCCATTTCTCTTGGTCTGACTTATTTATATTTCTAATTCTTTTTCCCATTTTTTTCTCCACTTTATATCTTCCTTTACTACTAAGTTTCTTCTATACAGAGGTAGATATCTTGTTATTTTTATTTCTTTTGTCTTTCAATTTATCTTTGGGTTATATACTTGTAACCAAGGCATGTTATGAACATTGAGTGGAACTACAACTATTATCAGCCATGGTCTGATAATAAGTGATTAGTAGATGAGATGTTGGCAATACTAGATAAGGATATTACTATGCAGTGAATACATCGAATGTCTGAGGACTCTAAGAGACAATAGATTCATAGAATAGATAGGACTCTTCAGAGAAATCTCAGACTATTTTTTTCTCTTTCTTTGGACTTGTACTAAATGGGACAACATTGGACTAACCTATTATTAGACATTGACTCAACTTGTTACTTTCATTGTTTCTGTTACTGGACTGTCACTTAACTAGTCACCTTTAGTTACAACTAGTGTTACCATATTGTAACAAAGTCACAATACCTAGTTAGGATAAATACAGACCAGAAAGAGAAGGGAACAATAAGTTCTCTCTTTTTGTATTCCCTTTGTAAAATCATACTCTGAGAAATCAGTACTCTTACTTGTCTTAGGAAAATCTCAAGAGTGCTACTCAAAGTCTCATTGACATCTCTCCTCTGATATAACTCCACTGAAAACCTTAACCAGATCCTCTGACAAGGAGCATAAAGATATCAAGTGTTAAATATAGGCTTTAAGTTGAAATGCATATTCAACTGTGAGGTCTAGAGTCTTAACAAGGCATGCCTAATATCACCTCCATTCTTCCAAGGTTACATATATCCATTCTCATCCTTTTTATATGGTTTTTATAAAACACATTAATCTCTACTTGATATGTAATATTTCCTCCATTGTTTCCTATTCCATTTATATTTCTTACTATGAGTGGTCTTTTTAGCTTCTATAGTCTAAAACCATATTTTTCCATTGTTTTCTTATCTATGAACATTCCTGTTGCACTACTATCTAGGAGTACTTTAACTGTCACACCTTTGTGTATATCTACTTTTTTTATTTCAATGTTTAGCTACACATCTCTCAATATTTTGAATGTTCTCTTAATGTCCCTTTAACTGTCTCTCTCTGTTACTGTGCTTTTTGGACTCTTTGGCTGTGCACTGCCATTTCCCAATTCCACCATGGTTTCTTTTTCCCTGTTTTGCATTCTAGACACAAGATCTCTCTCTCTCTTGTTCTATTACTCTTTCTCCTATTGTATCTCTTCTCCCACATTTGGCATATTGTACCCTTGTCATTTCTCCTCTTTTTGCTTCTTTTTCTCTTTAGTTCCATGCTTCCTGGCAGAGTCTATACCATACATTTTTTACTTGTCTTTTTAGGAAAAACTCTTGTTCTTGGTTTTTGTGGGTTTGGACCCCCTTTCCTTCACATAGATTGCCACTGTCTCCTTCATGATCCATTCTCTTTTGAGTAGGAGCATGTTTTTTGGAGGTATACTCCATTCATCATAGTACTCCTGTACCTTTTCCCATATAGGACATGCTAGCCTTCTTTTCTAGCCACATATACTGTCTTCTCCTCTCCTCTTCTTTTCTCAATATTTGAGTACTTTTACTTGTGATGTTCTATTCCCCAACATCTAAAACACTTGACTTTCTCCCTTTCTTCTTCTACTTCATGTCACCTAATATATTCTCTGCCTTCTCCACTTCTCATCACCCTGCTTGTTAACACAAATTTATTTTGAGGAGTTGATTTCCCCTTTTCCCCCTTCTTGTTCCTGCAATTATAGGCCAGGTGTGCAAACTTTCTGCAACTCTAGTATTCTCTTTTTTACTTTTCTTTTAATTGCACTCTTAATAAAGTGAGGGCATGCTTTTCTTTGAGCAGGTTGCTCATAAGTTGATAATATTATTGTTGAGATATTGTGTTGGTGCCTCAAAGATATGAAATTAATAGTAATCTTACTTATATTATGTTTGTTAGGGCATTGTCAAGGACAGGACAGAGTAGGGGTGAAATTACCCTAGAATGAGCAGGATTTGACAACAAAATGGGAACAACCTTGGCCTCAGCTTGTGTGCTGTGCCTTGATCTGCTGTCGCATGTGCAGTTGCGTATTTCAGAAGGATAGGATTGTTGCTAGGAGATCAGGAAAAGAGTGGTGTATAGATTGATAGGAATGGAGGTGGATATTAAAGACGTAAATGACTTTAATCTACGAACTAAGGAACTAGGATGTAGCTACTGGAGTACTTATACTAAGTCCAGAATAGAAGGAGTACAAGTAACTAGTCTACATCGTGATCCTATAGGAGTAAATAACAGGAGTTTAGGAGCAAAAAATTAGTAATAATATAAAATAAAAAGGAAATTATATTATTAAATGGGTATTTTCTGTCATATAACAGGCATAAGATCTTCACCTAGCTAGATACCTACTTTCTTACTGACTACTATTCTAATACTAGGGTTATACTATTATCTCATGGAGGAGATCCCTAAATTAGACAGTCTCCTAGAGAGTAACTATTACTCCTTTATGTGTATAAGTCATAATAGACCCCAGTACAAGGTTGATAACATAAAAGCATACAAGTAATCTAATAAACACTACTTAATTATAAGGTTAGGTCTTGGACATAGTGCCTGAATTTGGTACAGTGCCTCTATCTGTAGTCTCTAACTGACTGTGAAGTCCTCTTAAACTAAGGGCCTAGTTATATATAGAGGTGACTAATGATTGTAATGATCATTAGTTGAGGGTCAATCAAGATAAAAGTAAGAATAGACAGGGTTCAAAGCAAATGGTATCTTAGTAGTAGAATTGAGTTCTTCTATTAGTAACTGACTTAAGATCCTAGCCTGGGGTTTAGACTAGGAAGCTCTTTAGAGTTAGAAGAGAACTCAATAGAGTTCTTACTTGATTCTACTATACTATATATGCAATCTAGACTATTTGTCCTTGTTTAATCTACAAGTGTCCACTAGTTACTGGTTTGACTCTAGTCTGTGTCTATTTTTCTTATCATAGTTGAGATGATTTATGACAAACTTGCTATTTCCTTCTTTTTCTGGTCTGTATTTATTCTAACTAGATACTATGACAGAGTTATAAGATAGAAACACAAGTTGCTAAGAGTAACTAGTTAGGTAACAGTCTAGTGGTAGGAGTGACAAGTTGAGTCATTGTCTATAGATAGGCTGGTCTAATGTTATTTCATTTGTTAGAGAACAAAAATAAAAAAGAAGATAGTCTAAGGTTTCTTTGAAGAGTCCTATTTATGTCATAGAGTCCAATATCTATTCCAAGTCCCCAGACATTCAATGTATTATTACATTATAATATCTTTATTAAGCAGTACCAATATCTCATCTATTAATCACTTATTATCAGACCATGGCTGATAATAATTGTAGTCCTACTCAATATTCATAACAGTTGAGACCATGTTAAAGAAGGTGAATGAGATGATAAAAAGAAAATGGGACACTAGAAAGAAACCCAAAGTCAAATAGACAGTAGAAGATCTGGTTTGAGTAGATGCAACACACTATAGTATGAGTCAACCCTCTAAGAAACTTAATGACTGGGTCTATTCCTAATAATATGGAAGGTTAGCAGAGCATCATACAAACTGAAAATTCCATTCACCTGGAAATTAATTTATCCAGTTGTCAACAAATCTTATCTTATGTCTTATATAATGCTTGCCTTTAAACAATAATCTAACAATAGAACTATTACCTATAACAAGTTTGCTTCTCTATGACATTCATTATGATGGAGAGGTCACATGATATACTGAGGAAGGCATAAGGACTATGGAGAGGTGACATAATACACTAAGGAAGGTATGAGGACTAATATAGTATATATAGTAATTAGTAGAATAGTACAAACTCAGCTTTGTTCTGGTTAATATATATCTTCTACTCGAATACCAGGTTGAGAATTCATAACATAAGAATAAAGCTACTAGTATATCTACAAATTTTACTATCATAATCTTACTTGCCATTATCATGGTATTTTTAATTACTATCATAACCTTTTTCTTCAACTCCCTATCCAATGCCTGGAAGGACCTAGGAAAAAAAGCTAAGAATGCCTACACAACTAGTATATAGAATTTCATGGAAGAAGTCAAAAAAGACTTTGCTAACAAACTGGTCAAAAGAAGAATGAAGGAACCTGACAACTTCAAAGGGAATCTGGATGAAGTAAGGGTCTAGTGCAGAAGAATGATGTTGTTTTTCCAAAGCAATAGTATCTCAAAGGAATAGAAGAGAATTGAAATAGCATTAGGAAAAATCAAGAGAGAAAAGAACAATTGGGCCTAATAATAGACAGATACTTAGATCAGGAAGTTTCTACCCTTCCAAAAAGAGTGGAAAGAGACCAACAAAGAACTTGATGTATCAACTATGACCAACAAGTCTTTGTTCAAAACATGGGAAGAAATGGCCAATGAAATAGTATAGTTCTTTATATCGACAAAAACCTAGACTCATATAATCAACAAATTGACCAAGCTAAAGCAAGAGAACTGACTACTTGAAGACTACTGGTCAAAATTTGTCACTTGGAAGAAACTCTCTGGATATAATAAGATTACATTAGTGGGTTTATTCAAGAAAGGAATCCATCTGGCACTAGCATGAAAACTAATTAAAATTAGCCAACTAAGAAATTCAGATTTGCTAGATAACTAGTATGAGAAGGCATTGAATTTTGAAAGGTTAAGAAGAGAGGCAATTGAAGAGTTTGAAAAAAGAAAAACCTTGAAGAATTTAGAGGATGTGAGAAAGAAATTAGTTTTAGACGTTCTGAGACAAGACTCCAATGCAATGGAAGTGGATAAGCATAGAAAGATGAAAAGGTGTTATAACTATGGAGAAATGGGTCATCTTGTTACAAGGTGCTCCAAACTGAAGAAAGAAAGGAGAGAAGAAGTACGAATAATAAAGAAGGCGAGAGAGGATTGATTTTTTCCTGGGCAGGGAATAAGCACTAACTTACCTGCCTTCATAGATTCAAAAATTTGACTACTTGAGAAAGTAATAAAAAAAATTTTGGATTACTTTGGTACAAGAAAATATGAGTTAAATAAGAGCTACTTAGCAGAATGGGTAGCTAAAAAGATTCAATGGAGTAGTAAGAAGAAAGTGATAGGAATACTGAAGGTCTGGGCTTACAGCTCAAGGGCAAAAGAATGTACAAAAGAGAAATCAAAGGAACTAAACAAGATGACAGATGACAAAGTAGCCCTGAAAGTATTAGGAAGACCCTCAATACTCAGGAAAATAGGAGATAAGCAACTGAATATTTGGGTTAAACTATTGACAATAGATACTTACAGAACATTCTACAAACAGGCATTGGTTGACTCAGGAAGCTCAAGCTCTTATATAAGCCAGAAATTTGTAAAGGAAAATAACATTAATACTTGCAAATTATTGTTTCCAATCACCTGCTATAATGCCAATGGCTCCACAAACAGAGATAGAAGTATTACAGAAGTTGTCAAAATGAACATGACCATTGGCAACCATCAAGAATTAATCCAACTGTTAGTAACAAATCTCAGAAACCACGATTTATTCCCAGGATACAATTGATTATAAAAACACAATCTATCCATTGACTGAAAAGACTCCTCTATAAGCCTACAGAATTGTTGACAGTAGTATAGGAAAATATACATACCTAAAAAACTAGAAGAAAATATAATAGAAGAAGAAACAAAAGAAGATACAATAAAGAAGGAAAAGAAGGTGCTATTTGTTAACCTAGAAGAAGAAGTGTGGAGAAAAGAAGAGTTGAATATCAGAAGTAAAAGTAAAAGCATAGAAGAAATAGAAGGAAATATACCCAAAGAATACAAAGACTTCAACAATTGAGTTTTTAATAAGGTGGTATTCAAAAAATTGCCAGACTAATCCAGATAGGACCATGCCATTGAATTAGTGCCTAACGTGACATTAAAAGACTGTAAGATATATCTGTTAAATATCAAAGAACAGAAAGAATTCAATAAATTCCTTGAAGAACACTTAAAGTTAGGAAGAATCAGACCCTCAAAATTACCCTGTGCAGTTTCCTTCTTTTTCATAAAGAAGAAGGATGGCTCACTATGACCAGTACAAGATTATTGATGACTTAATGAAGCAACAATAAAAAACAAATATCCTTTGTTGTTAATCCAAGAACTGATTGATAAAGTATGAGAAGCCTAATACTTCACTAAACTTGATATTCAATGGGGATATAACAATATAAGAATAAGAGAGGAAGACAAGTAAAAAGCAGCCTTTTGGACAAACTGAGGATTATTTGATTTCAACTCATAATGGACATATTATTTTGTAAACTAATCATGGCAAGAAAAATTGTGATTTATATGGATGACATCCTAATCTTCACTCAAACAATGGACGAGCACAGAAATATAGTGAAGCAAGTTTTACAAATACTAGCTAACAACAAATTATTGTTTCATCCCAAAAAATGCAAATTTCATCAGACCAAGATTGACTATTTGGGAGTCATCATATCACAAGTTAGTATAGGGGCTAATCCCACAAAAACCAAAGGAGTAACTGATTGGCCAAAACCTCACAACAAAAGAGAAGTATAACAGTTCCTAGGGTTTTGCAACTTCTATTGTAGATTTATCCCTGGATTCACTAAAGTCACCAAGCCTCTAATGGAATTAACAGGAAAGAAGGAGTGAAAATGGAAAGATAAGGAGAAAAATGCTTTCAATAAACTCAAAAGCAAGATGATAAACCCCCTATGTTAGCAATCCCAGACAATAAAAAGAAGATGTGATTAGAAACTGATGCATCAGGATATGCCATCAGAGAAGTATTATATCAATGACAAGAAGACAATTTCTGGAGATCCATTACTTATCTATCAAAAGCCATGAATAAGATGGAAAGAAATTACTAAATTTATGATTGAGAGTTGTTAGCAATTATAGAAGGGCTTAAACAGTAGTGACAGTATCTCATAGGAAGTAATCAGTTCAAAATATGGACTGATTACAAGAATTTAGGATACTTTAAGAAACCACAGAAACTCAATCATTACCAAGCTCAATAGATGACAAAGTCACAGGAATACGACTTCTAGCTGATACACAAACCAGACAGTTTTCAAAAGAAAGTAGATGTATTATCTTATAGACTAGATCACACTCAGAGGAAGAATAATAATGAAAATCAAACACTGCTAAAGGAAGAATGGTTCAGAAGTATTGTAACTCAAGAAAGCAAATTTTGGAAAGAGATAGAAGAAGCAGAGAAATTTATAGAAGAAGAAGTAAGAGGAGTAGTAAAACAATGAGAGGAAGGATAAAGACAAGAAGAGAAGGTATTACTTTGGAAAGAGAGAATATATGTTCCTGACTCAATCATGCTTTGAGAAGAAATAATCACCAGGTATCATAACTCTGAATTAGCTAGTCACCCAGGTTATACCAAAACATATGAGCTAATAACAAGAAACTACTAGTGGCCTAGGATATTAGAAGATATCAAACAATATGTTGTGGGATGTGAAAAATGTCAAGTGACTAAGCCAAACCAAATAAAATTATCTTCACCTTAATGAAGTACCACAAAATCCTTGGGAAATCATTAGTATTGATTTAATAGGACTACTACTGGAGCTAGCAGGATATGATGGAATATTGGTAATAGTGGATTGCTTCTCCAAGACAGCTTGTTACATACCAATAAACATGAACATTACAGCTCAGAGAGTAGCCAAGATATCTTAGGACTGAGTTTTCAAGGACATGGGAATTCCCAAAAAGGTCATCAGTGATTGGAAACCACAGTTTGTGTTGAGGTTCATAAAAGAACTTTGCTCATGACTTAGAATAGAGAGAAATCCTTCAACCACTTATCATCCCCAAACTGATGGTCAAACAGAGAGAGTCAATCAAGAACTAGAGCAATATCTTTGACTCTACTGTAACTATAGACAAAATGACTGGGCAGAATGGTTATCAATTGTGGAGTTTTCCTATAATAATTAGATTTACTCTAGTATGGGACAATTACCCTTCATGGTCAACTTAGGATGTCACCCAAATACCAGCAAGAATATAAACCTGTCTACCAAAAACTCTTTGGGAATGGAACAATTCCTCAAAACAATTGAAGAAATTAGGAATAGAGTGGAACTAGCATTAAAGAAAACAAATGAGATGATGAAGAGAAAGTGGGACTTAAAAATAAAACTTGAAGTGGAACAGTTGAGTGGAGATTTAGTATAGGTAGATGTAGCACATTACAACACAGACCAACTCTTAAAGAAACTGTCAGCCAAATGATTGGGACCATTTCCCATAATATGGAAAGTCAGCAAATCAGCCTATGAACTCAAGATTCCACCTACATGGAAGTCTATTCATCCTGTCATCAACGAGTTCTATCTTACTTCTTATGTGACATCCACATCTGAGCAATAATCACAGAAATCTGATAACAGAGTTGCTAACCCTAACAACCAAAACAATGTACAGGAAGTGGAAGAAATACTTGACTCTAGATGGAGAGGAGGTAAATTACAATACCTTATCAAATAGAAGAGACAGTCACTCGAAGAGAGAACTTGGGAGAATAGAGATGAAGTAGTTAAGGGGGCACCAAGGTCATGCAGAGAATTCCACCAAAAGTACCCAGATGCACCCAGAGTCCCTATCATCCAATTACCTACAAAGACATATGCCAATATTGTGAGGACACGATCTTAGAAGAGGGGTAATGTAATGAGTTTGCTTCTCTATGATGTTTGTTATGACAGAGGGGTGACGTGATGTACTGAGGAAGGCACGAGGACTAGTGTAGTATATATAGTGATTAGTAGAATAGTACAGACTCAGCTTCATTCTGGTTAATACATATCTTCTACTTGAACACTGGGTTGAGGATTTGTAACATTACCCTTACAGACCAAGAGAGCATACAAGAAGTTGAAGAAATACTCAATTCTAGATGGAGTGGAGACAAATTACAATATCTAATTAAATGGAGGGGACAACTGCTTGAAGAGAGAACTTGGGAAGATAGAGAGGAAGTAATCAAGGGAGCTGCACAAGCATGTAGAGAATTTCACCAGAAACATCCAGATGCACCTAGGGTACCTGTTATTCAACTACTGGGAAAAACTCATGCCAACATTGTGAAGATCCGATCATAGGAGGAGGGTGGTGTAACAAAACATGCATACTTGACACATTGCTATGACATGACTATGATGTAGCAGGATGACAACCTTGAGGAGGACACAAAGAGGGAATCTAGTAGAACATATATAGTGTTGATTAAGTCATGAGGACTTCGGTCTCGTTCTGGTTAATACATACTTTCTTAACTCAAACACTGGGTTTGAGATGTGTGACTCAGATTGTCTTTGTCACAGTGTTGAAGTGACATTCAAAATTTGAACATGCCTCCAAGGTCAGCTTCGCAGAGAAAAGCAAAGAGGACAAAACCATCAGTTGCAAAGTTGGATACAGATCTGAGTCAGACAAGTTCATCTCAGAAACGATTCAATCCCTTGACAGCTGTAGGTGCTCATGGTTTTCACCGCCTGAACTTGTTACCATGCCAGTAATATCCAGTTTAACTTGCAGAACCCACTCAATGAACGACTTTTGTCTCCCCTGGAGCCATTGAATCGGAAACACAGAGGCAACGCGAAAATTCTCGAGGTTCCGTCTGACGAAGAAACATCTGTATATGGAGGCCATTTTGGTATGGTTTTTATTTTGTTTGCCGAGATTTGCATTGATTATCTGCTCTAGACAGTAGATTATGGGTTGATATTTATGAACCGTATACTGAGGCATGTTCTCCACTCTACTGCACTGCTCGGTGATGACAGAGGATCGTCAATACAGGCCGATCTCGCCATACACGCGCGGAAAGTCGACGATGTGCGTGGTTGGTTTCTCGACGCCTTTGAGGGAGGCTCATCAGGCAAGCTGCGCAAGTACAGAGTAAGGAGCCCGTTGTGCTTCTAATCAAGTGATAACTTAAGAAGGGGTAGAGAATATTGGCTTTGACAGGTCCCCCTGGGACTGGAAAAACTGCTACAGTTCGAGTTCTTGCCCACGAAATGGGTTTTCAAATTCTCGAGTGGCGTAGCGCAATCGGAGAGTCTACGTTCTCCAAATTCAAGGTATTCTTCGATAGAGCTACAAGTTGCTCTGCTGTTTGTCCCGAGACATCTCTTACAGCAACCACCCCCTCATTATACTCAAAACTTAATAGACGAGAATCAGATCTTCCACCCACAAGTTTGAAGCATGTGGTTTTGCTCGAAGATCTACCCAATATCCTTCACGCTGGAATTCAAGCTCAATTTCACACTGCAATCCGCTTATATATTGAATCAGCTTCACCCGTCCCTCTCGTCATTATCATGAGCGATGCGACGATGAGAGGTGAAACGCGTGATGAACAATTGACAGGTGGGAGAAGTACTAATGGATATGCATGGAGTCGCGAGAGGAGTGATATTTTGGACATCAGGACGGTGCTTTCAAGAGATCTACTCACAGGCCCTTACGTGACTCAAATTGGGTGCGTATATATCCTCTTCATTTTGATGATCAATGAATGGATCCATAGATTCAATCCCATTGCACCGACATTGATGAAAAAAGCTCTGACGAGACTCCTTCACCGACACTTTATATCGAAGTCCTCATCATCATCCGTGTCTGTTCCACCTTCAAAAGAAATGATCAGCATGGTCGTAGAATCAGCCAACGGGGATATTCGCAGCGCGATCATGACACTTCAATTCAGCTGTATACCTGGGAAGAAATCACCCCGAAGGAAAGGAGATCCAACTGCACCCATACAGGTTGTCACACGAAGGGAATCAGGTCTGGCCTTGTTTCATTTGATTGGGAGGGTCATGTATAACAAACGTTTGTCTTCTGGATTGTATATGAACATTTGATAAGTGA
>Ga0153965_1000070_pt1 | contig 16301 bp, 20 predicted proteins | sample TSFL049MetaG_FD_104707 | JGI IMG/M metagenome (GOLD analysis project Ga0153965, IMG submission 104707) | Attine ant fungus gardens microbial communities from Florida, USA - TSFL049 MetaG | ecosystem: Host-associated > Fungi > Mycelium > Unclassified | place: USA: Florida, Paynes | collected... | reverse complement strand
GTTGTTAAGTCTGAGGTCTAATCCTCAGACTATGAGTCCTTATATACAGAAAAGTGATAGTCTGTGCACTAGAACAGATCATCACATGCTACTACCTATTGTTCTACATATGGTAGTGCCTTTATGCTTAATATAGTGATAACTTAACCTTATGAAGGCTGTCCTTTGTTCTAAGAAAAGGACAGATGACTATCTATGGATAATTAATGAAGTCCATGTACAAATATTGAGGTCTTCATATCTCCACTAATATTAATTACCTTGAGGTTGTTCTAGGCTCATTCTGAGCATTATGAAAAAGGCTTCTGCTGAGCCTAGAACCAAAGCATTGATCATGGTGGTTTTTGAGATATTAGCGATTTAATAAACGGTAACATAGTAGTTACCAGTTGATCTGCTTAATATCTCAACCAATATTGATTGCCTCAAGACATGACTAGTATTGATTGAAAGGTCTTTTTGAGGGCTTTCTGTAGCTTTTAAGACCGTGAGAATCATCAAAGAATTGATGGAGATATGGCCAAATGAAGTTTGTGATATATTGGTTTGCCTATTCTTTCATAGGTTATTCCTGAACCTGTCCTGTAGTCATAGCAAATGTTGGTCCACTTGTATCCTTGTCCAACTGCTGTTATTACCACCTTCCATTGTTCTAGACTCTTTGGGGCTTAAGCTGATAGATATGCTATTATAACTCTGATAATTTCTCTGTTTACATTCTTCTTCAGCAAAAATATTGCATGCTAATCGTCTGTCTGTGCTTTGCTTGCTAAAGCCATAAATTTGATAAGGAAGTCTGCAATGTGCTTCCTGCCTTGTATGAATGTTTTGATGTACCATTCTGCATTGGCTTCTTTTGTCTTGTCGTTATAGACTAGTTGTAATTCTGCCTCAAAGGCATCCCAACTTGGAGTATTGTCTCCTTTATCTATCTTGTCGAGTTTCTGTTGAGCAAATGCTCCTACAGTTACTTCACAGAATCTACCTAGTATTGCAATAATCTTCTCATTAGCATTTGTAACTTTGTTTGCTTTGAGATAGAGCTTCATAGCTCTCCACTAGTCTTCAAATGTCTTTTTGTCCCCATTGAACCATTCAGGTTCTGGAACCATTGATTTATGGTTTACTATCTCTGTTAGTGCTGGTGCTGATGCCATTCTAGTTATCAGTACTGGTGTATCTGCTTGTATTCCAGACATATTTTGTTTTGGTTGTCCTACTAATAGTGTGTTACTTAACTCATTGGGTTCTTCTTTGTTGCCTGTTTTGTTGGCCTCTGACTCTGTCTCTGGTTTGTCCTGTTCTTTGGATTCTTCTTGGTACTCTGACTGTTTTTTACTGATGTGAACTGAACTGAGTCGTTCTTCAAGGTCTTTTACCTCTTGTGCTCTGATTATATGTTCAGCAGCAATCTTTGTGATATACCAATGGCTGGTCTGCTAATTTGCCATCCTCCCAGTTGCAAGGTAAGTTGGTGATGCTTTACCAAATGTTATGACCTTGAGAAGTAACTCAGGACTCAGGTTGCAACTTCAAGTAAAGACTTGAGAATGATATGAGAGTTGAGAAAGGAAGGGAATGATACAATTGGTAAAGCATAAGGAATACAGAAGAGTATCTACTGTATATATACCCATGTACCATGAGATAGAAATAAGGAATACATATAGTAGATATAAGGTCTACTAAGTAAAGAACATACCCCACCAGTGAGGTGCTGACTGAGCTATTAGATATATGAAGTGATATGAAACAAAGAAGTAGTCTATGTGTAGAACACCTGGAGTCAATGAGGTCAATTATTACAAATGCTCCTCTGCTCTCCTCCTCAACTCTGCCACCGAACTCCTCCTTTACTCTTGTTGCATTTCTTGTAGTTTGGCTACGTATGCCACCCCTTCTTCCTCCGTTCTCCTCAACTTCTTTTCTCCTTTCTGCACTTTTCTCTTTACAGAGCATGCCAGTATCATAACTTGGCAAAACAGCTAAGTCATTATTTAATATTCTTTTCTTTTTCTTTTATTTTATTTTTCTTATCAATGGATACATGAGATAAAAGTGACTCATAAGGAAGTGCAGGACTTTAGTACAGGGTTAGGGTTAGCCATTTGTATAAGTAGTGTAGAAAATCCAATAGAAACTCTACCGAGTTCTCTTTGTCAAATGCTGAACAAAGAGACAGTTGGCTTAATTCTGGTCATTGAACTTTAGCTACTAACACTAGAACTCGATTCCACATCATGAGCACTATTTGCCTTGGACTCTGCTCAACCTTCACTCTTATCATTATTAACTCTTGGTTGCTGATCACTACAATTAGTAACTACCTCTATATATAAGCAGGCCCTAGCTTTAAGGGGACTTGATAGTCAGTTGGGGACTATCAGTAGAAGAGTGGTACCATACTCAGGTATCATTTCTAAGACCTGACCTTATAAACGAGTGGTATCTAGTAGTTTACTTGTACTTTTTCTAAGTATAAACCTTGTGCTGCAATCCCATTGTGGGTTGGTACATACAAAGGAGTGACAGTGACCACTAGTAGGCCATCTAGATTAGGGATCTTCCCTGTGGAGTGATAGCCAAAGTACTATTAGGGCAGTAGTCAGTAGAGCAGTAGGTGTCTAGTTAGGTGAAGATCTTGCATCCCAATAGACGTAGCATTAAGTGAGATCAAACTATTAACTCTGTACCCCCTTCCTTGAGACATTATCATTATGTCTCAAGAACAATACCAACTCTTGATGAGCAACTTGCTCAAAGAAAAGCACGCCCTTGCTAAAATAAGAGTAGAAATTGAGAAAAAAAGTAGGAAGTTGTGCCAATGCTATAAGAAGTTTGGACACCTGGCCCAAAACTGCAGGAATAAGAGAAAAGAGAAAAAGGGGACTGTTGTTCCCCAGAATAAATTTGAAGTATTGAAGAGTAGAGTAATGCAATGTGGAGTAGAAGAGAAAATGATAAGAAATGTAAGAATGACAGTGGTGGAATGTTTTAAGTGTGGGGAAAAGGGGCATAAGTATAGGGAATGCCCTCTGTAGGAGAAAAAGGTAAAAAGGGTGGCATATCCTGACGGGGGAAAGGCACACCAAGAAAAGAGGAGGTTGGCATGTCCTATCAGGGAAAAGGCACAGAAAGGAGAGAAGAGGCTGGGAAGGATGGAGGAAAAAAAGGTAGCATACCCCATAAAGGGAGAAACACAGCAAGAATGGAGGAAAAGCTTGAAGAAAGAGCTAAGAAAGAGGGCCAAGTAGTACTGTGGACCAACAGTATCACGAGATATGGAGTTGTGGGAGTTGGGATGGCATAGTCAAGGGGCTGTTGTCACATATTTGAAATGCCCAAGATGTGGCAAAGGGGGATGCTATGTGGAAGACAATCAGGGACAAGGAGTAGTTCTCTATTGGAAAAGAGAGAAGATAAGTTGGTATAGATGCAAAGAAGGAAAGGAGCAGAGCGGTATATGAGTAAGAGACTCGAGAGACACAGTAAGAGAAGAGAAAGTAGCATGGCCCAGAAAGGCAAAAGCGCAGCAAAGCGGTGCATGGTCAGAAGAACCAGAAAGCATAGCAAAAGAGGGGGTAGTTAAAGGGAGGTCAGGAGAACCTTTGAAATGTTAAGAGAGGTGTGGTTGAATATAGGGATAGAGAAGATAGACACACACAAAGGTGTGATGATAAAAGCGCTCTTGAATAGTGGCACAATAGGGATGTTCATGGATAAACAGATAACAGCGAGGCATGGGTTCAAGCTACAGAAACTAGAGAGAGCAAGAGCCGTCAGAAATGTAGACGGTACTAGTAATAGTAGAGGAGCCATAACGCACCAAGTAGAATGCAATATTTATTACAAAGGCCATGTAGAAATAATGAGAATAGACATATGCAACTTGGGAAAAATGGAGGTGATACTAGGAATGCCATGGTTGGTAGCTCATAACCTAGAAATAAATTGGGAAATAGAAGAAGTAAAGATGACGAGATGCCTGTCCCTATGTGGCGGAAGAAAAAAAGAGAGGGTAAAAAGAGTGGCAACAGAAGAAGAAGAAAAGATTGTCTGTTGGGCAATAAACAATAAAAAAGATTAGGGAAAAGAGAAAGAAATAGAAGAGGACCACAGGAAAATTGAAGAAATGGTCCCAAAAAGATTTTTGAAGTAGAGAAAGGTGTTTGGGAAGATGAAGTCTGAAAGAATACCAACTAGAAAGATTTGGGATCATTCAATAGATCTCAAGGAGATGTTTAAACTGCAAAAGGGAAAGATTTATCCTTTGTCCAAGAACGAGAGAGAGGAGGTCCAAAATTTCATAGAAGATCAGTTAAGGAAAGGATATATCAGGCCCTCAAAATCTTCACAGATGTCATGACTTGGCAAATTGGCTAAGTCATTATTTATATTTCTTTTCTTTTCTTTTCTTATTTATAACTACAAGATGGAGCATGGGAAAGTATTATGTGACTTTGTCACAATGTCACAATGGTGTGATGGATGGTCACAGGTCACATCACAAGGTGTCACATGACTAGAATAGCATGAGGACCATGGGAAAACAAGTGCATAGCCACAGTAGTAAAATGTATAAGTAGTAGAGAATTAAGCGAGAACCCCATCGAGTTCTCTTTGTCAAACTCTGAACAAAGAGACAGTTGGCTTAATTCTGGTCATCAGACTTTAGATGCTGACAACAGACATCACTGGTTTTCTTTGTAGGTAAGAAAGACAGAAGTAAGCAAATGGTAATGGACTACTGCAATCTCAATAGCCAAATAGTGAAGAACAACTATCTACTGCTGCTAATTACAGAGCTGATTAACAATATGGGTAGCAAAAGAATATTCACAAAAATGGACTTAAGGTGGGGGTTCAATAATATGAGGATAAAAGAAGGGGATGAGTAGAAGGGAGTGTTCACAATGCATATTGGTTTTTTCGAACCAACTGTTATGTATTTCGGGATGACAAATTCGCTAGCGACCTTTCAAGCGATGATGAACAAAATCCTGAGGGACCTGATAAACAAAGGAAAAGTAGCAGCATTTGTGGATGATATATTAGTAGGAACAGAGACGGAGGAGAGACATGATAAAATTGTAGAGGAAAATAACTTGTATATCAAGCTGGAAAAATGTGTGTGGAAGGCAAAGAAGATAGGGTTCCTGGGTGTGGTTATTGGACCCAATGGGATAGAGATGGAAAAAGAGAAAGTAGAGGAAGTACTCAGTTGACCAGTACCAAAAACTGTAAAAGATGTTAGGAAGTTCCTAGGCCTCGCCAATTATTATAGGAGGTTTATTAAGGACTTCGCTTGAGTAGCAAGGCCAATGAATGTGCTAACAAGGAAAGATGAGAAGTGGTGATGGAGGAAGAGCAGTAGAAGGCATTTGATGAGCTAAAGAAGGTTTTCACAACCAAACTAGTACTAGCGGCACTAGACTTAGACAAAGAGTTCAGAGTAGAAGCTGACACTTCAAACTACACTATTGGAGGAGTACTCTCAATGAAGTGCTCAGACGAAAAGTGGAGACTGGTTGCCTTTATTTCAAAATCTCTAAGTGATACAGAAAGAAACTATGAGATTCATGATAAAGAAATATTGGCAGTAGTCAGATATCTAGAGGTATGGAGACACTTCCTAGAGAGAGCAATAGAGAAATTCGAGATTTGGACAGATCACAAAAATCTCGAGTACTTTATGAAAGCGCAAAAGTTAAATAAGAGACAAGCAAGATAGATACCATACCTATCTAGATTTAATTTCACACTAAAACACGTTCCAGGGAGTAAGATGGGGAAGGCAGACAGTCTGAGCAAGAGACCAGACTGGGAAATTGGAGTAGAAAAAGACAACGAGGACGAGATGCTGGTGAAACCAAAGTAGCTGGAAATGAGGAGGACAAAAACAATGGAAATAATAGTAAATGAAGTAGATCTACTAGAGGAAGTACGAAAGTCAAAGGTGAAGGATGATGAAGTAGTAAAGGTAGTAGAGAAAATGAAAAGAGTAGGGGTGAAAATGTTAAGAGATGAAGAATGGAGAGAAGCGGATGGCATCATATATAAAGAAGGAAAGGTCTGTATCCCAAAAGACAAGAAATTGAGAGCAGAAATCATTAGACTACACCATGATATGCTAATAGGAGAGCATGGGAGGCAATAGAAGACAGTAGAATTGGTTACCCATAACTTTTGGTGGCCAGGGATCACGAAGGAGGTGAAGAGATATATGGAAGGGTACGATGCCTATCAGCAAAATAAAAACCACACAGAATAGCCAGTGGGCAAGTTAATGCCCAACTCTATTCCAGAGAAACCTTGGACGTACATATCGGTAGATTTTATTACTAAGCTGTCTTTAGCACAAGAATATGATAGTATTCTAGTAGTAGTGGATCGGCTAACTAAAATGGTCTACTTTATATCAACTACGAAGAAAACATCGGCAAAGAGATTGGCAAGGTTGTTCAGAGACAATGTGTGGAAGTTGCACAGTCTACCTGAGAGCATTATATCAGATAGAGGATCACAGTTTGTGGTAGGGTTAATGAAAGAGCTGAATGAGATGTTGGGGATTAAGAGTAAATTGTCAACAGCATTCTACCCTCAGTTAGTAGAGTACAACGATATGTAGGATAAGTAGAGGGACAAAGAAAGGAGCAGCTGGCTCCAGTTATAATAGAAGAGAAGGAAGAATAGGAGGTAGAAAGAATCCTGAACAAGTGACGAGTAAGAGGGAAAGATAAATACCTAGTACACTAGAAAGGATTTATGGCGGAGTCTGATACCTGGGAGGGAAGAGAGAATTTGAAGAATGCAAAAAAGGCAATTGAAGAATTTGAGAAGGAATATCAGCGAGACATGGAAGATGTAGCATGGCAAGAACGTGAAGAAACAACGTTTAAGCGTGGAGAATTACTAGGAAAGTTTATGGCAAAGATGTTATATGGATGGTTAGACAAGCGATATGACCAGGAATATTGGGGAAGATTAGAAAGAAATTGGAGATGATGGAAGGGCAAGAAACCAGCAAGAAGAGGGATGATGAAGACAATCCTAGAAAAAGAAGAAACTGAGGAAGAAAAAACAGGAGTCTGGGAATGGACGAAGGAAGATGAAGATGAAATAGACAATATGGTAGACCCATACTACAAGTTGTAGGAAAATCCTCAGGACAAGGAAACTTAAAAGGGGGGTAGTATCATGACTTGACAAAACGGCTAACTCATTATTTAATATTCTTTTATTTTTCTTTTCTTTTCTTTTTCTTATCAATGGACGCACAAAATAAAAGTGACTTATAAGGAAGCATAGGACTTTAGTACAGGGTTAGGGTTAGCCATTTGTATAAGTAGTGTAGAAAATCCAACAGAAACTCTATCAAGTTCTCTTTGTCAAACACTAAACAAAAAGACAGTTGGCTTAATTTTGGTTATTGGACTTTAGCTGCTGACAGCCAGCTTCTTCTATTGGTGTACTGTTATGCCACTGATAGGGATCAAAGGGAATTGATCACTGAACAAAAGTGATAACAAATAAGAATACAAATGATCCTCAAGATGTCTCACAATTATGTGCTAACAAGTAGGTACTAGGGAGATGATCAAATATAAAAGAGAGCTTAAAGCAAAAGGTGAAATAGAAAGGGGGAACTCAAATAACCAAAAGGAATAATAATAAGAAAGAACTTATATGAATCTACTCGAGGTAAGTCTCATCATACTAGGATCTCTAAGACACGTGTTCGTCTCGTATTGTGACACTACTGCCTTACCTAGTCTAGTAGTCTGGCTTGCCATCAATACAGCAGAACTACCTAAAACTTCTATGCTGTCGTGTGGGCTCTTCTTCAGCTAACTGTACAACTGGAAGCTAACTCCAATGACACATAGCAAGCTACTAACTCCTAGTGTAAGTGAGTGCCCAAGTCCGTTGGGGCTCAAATTCCCATTGAGGGAGAGATTTGGTAGGTTGTTTAGAAAGTAAAGTAGAACCTTTAGAAAATAGAAAACTTAGTCACTCAAAATAGCTATTAAGCTCTAGAGTAACAGAGAGAGATGATAATGGGGGTATGATTGCTTGAGTTTCCCTCTGTGTCCTAGAGTATTTTATTATGATTACAAAGCAAAGAGACAACAAAGAAAGTGAGACAAAGAAAACCTCCAAATTTCCAAACATAGTAAGGTTGCAATGATGAGACAGTACCTTCCCAAATACTGGGTGACCATTTCCTAATCCTCTAACCCTACTCCCAGAATCCTTCTCTGTACGATGGTTAGGTCTCGAGCCTCTTGCTAGGCTGTAGATAGAGACAGCAATCTTGAGTTATCTTGCCCTTGAGCATGTTATCTTCATCTAGCCTTTCTACTGTCTCTCTCTTTAGCTTCTTTGTTCTTTTCTTCTATCTCCTCTATGTCCTTTTACTCTTCCAGATTCCAGATTCCTTTCATTGCCATTCCGACACGACTCCATAGTGGCTTGATTCTCTTGATCTTGCTATAATTAGCCATCAGTGATGATGGCTTGGCTCTGATCATAACTGCTCTATGAATAATGCTACTAGCCGCTGAGATAGAATGTCACTCAGGTTGCAGTAACCCATCTAAGTTCACCTCCATCCTCGAGAGCACTTCTAGAAGGGAAATCTGCTGTAAATCCAATATGGGACACCTGGGCAAGTGTTTATGAGGTGTATATAGCAGTGGTCACAGCTACTACTCTGCTACTCAAGCTAGATGCTCGAGTCTATGACTGGGTGTCTAAAGAAACATCTCTGGGGAGGCTGAGCTCTCCTCTTGAGCTGGTTATTCTGGTTATTAGGGTGTAAATTGTCACCTACTTTGCCTAAAGATTTGTATAGCGTGACACTACAAGCGAATTTTCCACAGAAGATAACATTTGATATACTTTATACTAATGGATTCTCAATTAGAATTTGCTCTAGAACCCTTTCTATGTCCTCAGAATGTAACACTATATGATGAGTATATTGAGTAGGTGATAATTGACCTAGAGCTCATGTTGAGACCTCGAGAGACAATTAAGATGAACTGGCATTGGGTTACTAAGAGAGTTACTAGAGGACTACGCTCTAGATCTACCTTTGAATGGACCAACTTAGAAAGATAGTAAACTTATACTCTAGAATTAGTATTACTCAGATGAAGAACTTAGACTGATAGACTTTGTGCTTGTCAATAAGCATTGATGGCATCAGATCAATTATATTTAGATAAATGACCTCTAGGACATGACTTGGAGATACTAGGCATTTATTGAGACTTGCTAACTACTTAACAGGTAATCAATGAAGTCCAAATTACAAAGCAATATCAAGAGCATAGTAGGGAAAGACAGAAGAATATTCTAGAAAGAAGTGGTGATGAAGATGCATTATCTTTGATAGGAAGGACATAGTGAGAGAACATGTCATTACAAAAAAAGAAGAGGGCCACATCATTAGTAGGAATTTGGAAGGTCTTAGAACAGAAAGGAGGCAATGGAATCCTAAAAGTAGTAATAGTTTCCCTTTTTATATTTTATTTCTTGAGTTTTAGGGCTTTGTAATATCTTTAATATAGTATCTGGAGTACAGTTGGATCGAGAGAGGAACCTCTTGACTCCTACCTCCATCTATACTGCCTCTGGAATTGTAAATGTGGATCTATTGAGAGTAAGAAGACTGGGACTAGTTGAGAAGAACACAGAATATACCCAGAACTCAATCTAGGGAGAAAATGCAGATGCAACTTAGGTAGGCTTTGGAGAGAACAGCAGGTTGGGAAAACTTGGCTAGGTGCATACTTGGATTGCATCACATCCATAAGGTTTGGTATTGGGGGTGCAGACAAGGGGACAACTGAGTGTGGAGGGTCCATGAGTGATCAACTAACTGTATTTTCCAGAGGAGCTTTTGTCATGGTATATAAAGGTTGACACCTTAGGGAGGCTATGTGATGACGATCTAGAGAGATCTTACAATCCTTTTATAACTACCATGTTATGAGAGCCCCAGAGAGGAAAGAGTTTCCCATGCATTTAAACATCTGATCTCTAATATCAAGTTGTATAACGGGGTCAAGATATAAATAGCACAGGAAATTAGGTAATCATATTATGTGACAAGGTCATGTGATCATAGAATGTTCTGGAAGGACATGTGATTATATAATAATAGGGACACAGCCACTTGTAAAGTAGTATAAGTAAGTAGTCAAATCTAACAGAGAACTCCATCAAGTTCTTCCTAAACACTCACCTTGAGTGGTCCCTAAGTCATCATGGCTTTGCAATAACACACCAACATATATATTACTGGAGCTGCATATAATTCTTATTTCTCTAATTATCTATAAACCTTCAATTTTGATTATCTCCCCTTGGACCTTTAGTACACAATTGGAAGCTGGCACATCATTGTTTTGTTTGTCCCAGTGTGCAACCCTCTTTTGCACCCTTTCAGTGCCTTTTGTGGCTTCACTGCATATGCCACCCTTTTCTTCCCCTGCTACAACAGATACTCTTTGTACTTGTGCCCCTTCTTTCTACACTTATAACACTCAACCTCCACCAATGCCACCCTTCTTATCATCTTCTCCTCTACTCCATATTGCATTACTCTGCTCCCCAATGCTTCAAACTTATTTTAGGAAGTAACTGTCCCCTTCTCTCCTTTTCTCTTATTTCTACAGTTATGGACCAGGTGTCTGAACTCTTTGCAACTAAAACACAACTTTCCTTTCTTCCCTTCAAGTTCTTCCCTTAGTTTGGTGAGGGAGCATTTTTCTTTGAGCAAGTTGCTCATCAATGAATTGTATTGTTGCAAAGACATAGTGCTACGTCTCTGTAAGGGATATGGATTTAATAATTGATCTTACTAATGTTATGTCTGTTAGGGCGCAAGATCTTTACCCAACCAGACACCTACTGCCTTACTTACTACTGCCCTAGTAATATGGTTATACAATTACTCCACAGAGGAGGTCCCTACTCTAGACAGCCTCTTAGGAGTAACCATTAATTCTCTGTGTATACTACTCACAATAGAGTATAGCACAAGGTTTATACTAGGAAGCAGTATAAGTAAACTACTAAACACCACTTGATTACAAGGTCAGGTCTCAGTAGTAATACCCAAGCTTGGTACTACACTTCTACCTATTGTCCCTAACTGATAGTGAAGTCCTTTTAAGCCAAGGACCCAGCTATGTATGGAGGTGGCTGCTGATTGCAATGATCAGCAGCAGAGGGTTGATTGAATGAGATAAGAGTTTGAGCAAGGTCCAAGGTAGACAGTGCTCAGATGTGAATCAAGTTCTAGTGTCAGAGAGCTAAACTCCATGCCAGAATTAAGCTAACTGCTCTTTGTTCAGCATTTGACAAAAAGAACTCAATAGAGTTCCCATTGGATTCTGTATACTATTTATATATGAAGAGTAACCCTAACCCTTCCTTTTATCCCATACTTCCCTATGAGTCACTTTTCTCTTGTGTGTCCATCAATAAGAAAATAAATGAAAAGAAAATAAAAAGAAAAATGATAATCAGAAAATAAAAGAAAAGAAATATAAATATTGACTTAGTCATTTTTGCCAAGTCATGACATATATCCAGTAGTAAATGTCAGTAGAATACAATGGTATGTAGGGCAAGTAAAAGGACAGAAGAAGAAACAACTAGCTCCAGTAATAATTGAGGGAGAAGAAGAATGGAAAGTGGAGAGAATCCTGAATAAGCAGCAAGTAAGAGAAAAAGATAAGTACTTAGTATGTTGGAAGGGATTTATGGCAGAATCAGACACTTGGGAAGGGAGAGAGAATTTAAAGAATGCAAAAGAAGTAATCAAAGAATTTGAAAAGAAGCACCAGTGAGATATGGAAAATGTGGCAAAACAAAAACACAAAAAAGGAATATTCAAAAGAGGAGAGCTGCCAAGAAGATTTATAGTAAGAAAACTATTTGGATAATCAGACAAGAAGTATCACCAAGAATATTGGGAAAGACTAGAGAGAAATTGAAGATAGTGGAAAGGAAAATGATTAGGAGAAAGAAAAATAGAAACGATTGCAGAGGTAGAAGAAAGCGAGAAAGAAAAATCAGAAGTTAGAGAATTGTCATGACTTAGCAAAATGGCTAAGTTATTATTTATATTTCTTTTCTTTTCCTTTTCCTTTATCTTGGACTTACTACACAGAAGGGAGTGTGGGAAAGTGTTATGTCACAAGTGTCACACAGTCACAGCCACATGACAGGAGTCACAATGTCACATCACATAATGTCACATGATAGGTGTGGGAAGATAGTGCACAGACCATGTAGTAGTTGTATAAGTAGTATAGAAAATCTAACAGGAACTCTATTGAGTTCTTTTTGTCAATTGCTGAACAAAGAGCAGTTGGCTTTATTTCGGCTTGGAGTTTAGCTTTCTTACAAGAATGAACAGAAGAAGACAACAATGAGATAGACAATATGATTGACTCAAACTATGAGTTGTAGGAAAATTCCTTGGAATAAGGAAACTTAAGAAGAGAGTAGTGTCATAACTTGGCAAAACAGCTAAGTTATTATTTAATTTTTCTTTTTCTTTTTATTTTCTTTTCTTTTATTACTAAGGTAGAGCACAGGAAGATATTACATAACAAGTCATAAAGTCACAAAGATGTGACAGCAGTCACAGAAAAGGTCATGTCACACATGAGGTCACAAGTTGCAGTCACAACATATGACAAAGAAATCAGGAGACCATAGGAGTCAAAGAGCATAATCACATAGTAATTGTATATATAGTGTAGAAAATCCAACAGAAACTCTATCGAGTTCTCTTTGTCAAACACTGATAAAAGAGCAGTTGGCTTAATTTCAGCTTAGGAGTTGGTTCACTGATACAACATTCTATTCAGCTCCCTCATTAACCCTGCTATAAACTGAGGTCCCTAATTTGAAATGATACTTTTGGGTAACCCATGTAGTTTCCACACATTATCTCTAAACAACTGTACTAACCCTTCTGCCAAAGTCTTTTCCATAGTAGGAATAAAATATACTATTTTTGTTAACCTATTAACTACTACTAGAATTGAGTTGTATCCTTGAGCTAAGAGCAGCTTAGTGATGAAGTCTACTGATACATGCAACCAAGATTTCTTCAGAATTGAATTAGGCATTAACTTGCCTGCTGGTTGTTCTGTGCAATTTTTGTTATGCTGATAAGCATTATACCTCTCCACATATCTCTTGATCTCTTTTGTTACTCCCAGCCACCAAAAGTTTCAAGTGACCAGTTCTACTATCTTCTATTATCCCCTATGTCCTCCTACTGGCATATTATGATATAGTCTGATAATTTCTGCCCTCAATTTATTGTCTCTTAGTATATACACTTTTCTTTCCTTGTATATTACAACATTGACTTCCCTCTATTCCTTATCTCTCAGCATCTTTACTCCTGCTCTTTTCATTTCTTCCACTGCTTTTACTACTTTATTATCTTTTACTTTTGATTTTCTAACTTCCTCTAGTAGATCTATTCTGTCTACTATTGTCTCTACTGCTTCTGTTCTCCTTACTTCTAGCCATTCTGGCTTTACTAATATTTTGTCCTCATTGTCTTTCTCCACTCCTATTTCCCAGTCTAGTTTTCTGCTCAGACTGGTGGCTTTCCCTATCTTACTCCCCAGAACATGTTTCAGTGTAAAATTAAATGTAGACAGTGTCATAACTTGACAAAACAGCTAAGTCATTATTTATATTTACTTTACTTTACTTTTTCTTTTGGACTTACTATATAGGAAGAAGTATAGGAAAGTGTCACATCACACAAGTATCACAGTCACATGACAAGAAGTCACAGTGTTATGTTACATGATGTCACATGATGGGTTACATGATGAGTGTGGGAAAGTAGTGCACAGACTATATAGTAGTTATATAAGTAGTATACAAAAAATAATAGAAACTCTATTAAGTTCTCCTTGTCAACTCAGACTTGGAGAGTGATTAAGTTGTCTTAGGCTAAGTCACTACAGACAGGTATAAGGCCCATCTGGCTTGTCTCCAATTTAACTTTTGTGCCTTCATAAAATATTCAAGATTTTTATAATCTGTCCAGATCTCAAATTTAACTATTGTTCCTTCTGGGAAGTGCCTCCATACTTCTAGACATCTAACTACTGCTAACATTTCTTTGTCATGTATTTTGTAGTTCTTTTCTATATTGCTTAAGGACTTTGAAATGAAAGTGACTAGTTTTCACAAGTCTGTCATGACTTGGCAAAATGGCTAAGTCATTATTTATATTTCTTTCCCTTTTCTTTTCTTTTAGATTATTACTAAGGTGGAGCACAGGAAATATCATGTGACTAGTCACAGAGTCACAAAGGTGTGACAGCAGTCATGGTTACATCACAATGAAGTCACAAGCTACAGTCATGGCATATGACAAAGAAGTCACCTGATGAACATAAGGACTATGGGAGACAAGGTACATAGCCACGATAGTAATTGTATATATAGTGTAGCAAATTTAACAAGAACTCTATTGAGTTCTCCTTGTCAAATGCTAATAAAGGAGCAGTTGGCTTTATTCTGGCTCAGAAGTTAGCTATTCTGACACCTCCAATATAACTTTACTAAAAACCTTAACTGGATCCTCTGACAGAGAGCATGAAGATATCAAGTGTTAGATATAGGCTTCAAGTTGAAATGCATATTCAACTGTGAGGTCTAGAGTCTTAACATCAGGTCTTAGTAGTAATACCCAAGCTTAGTACTATACTTCTACCTACTGTCCCTAACTGATAGTGAAGTCCTCTTAAGCCAAGGGCCCAACTATGTATGGAGGTAGCTAGCAATCACAATGATCACTGGCTGAGGATTGATTTGGATGAGATAAAAGATGAGCAAGGTCCAAGGCAGACAGTACTCTAAAGTGAATATCAAGTTCTGGTATAAGACTTAGTTGCATTGACCTTAACCTCTGTTATCAATGGGCTGTGATAGCTCTTAGTGATCACCCTAGATGGATGTTCAGAAAGAACTCGATAGAGTTTTTTGTTAGATTGGACTACTACTTATACTACTTTACAAGTGGCTATACCCTAAAGTCCCATAGTCACAAGTCTTTCCAGAATGTTCTATGGTCACATGACTCTGGTCACATGATTTGCTTACTTAAGTTCCTATACTATTTATATTGTGACCCCATTATGTGTCTTGATGTTGTAGATCAGATTGTTCAAATGTATAGGAAACTATTTCCTTCTTAGGGCTCTCATAACAACCTCACTCCTTATCTAAGTTAACAAGAAGAACTCAATAGAGTTCCTGTTAGATTTTGTATACTATATATATACATTTTGTAACCCTAACCCAGTCCTATTGTCCTGTGCATCCTTATAAGTCACTTTTATCTCACGTATCCATCAATAAGAAAATAAATGAAAAGAAAATAGAAAAGAAAAATAAATATTGACTTAGCTGTTTTGCTAAGTCATAACATATGGCTAAATGAAGTTTGTGACATATAGGAAGCTCTTTCATATAGATGTCATTCAGTGACAGAGTGTTCATAGGATTCTTTTCAAGAGTGGATTCCCTCCAGCCATTAGTTCAGTCCCCAGATGGTGCTCTCTTCCAGCCTCAGCAAAGAGCAGGTGCAAAAGGAACATACTGTGGTAGTCATGCCCCCAATGCATAAATGCACAAATGTACTGCCCCAAAGGGCAATGAAAAATAAAGTGGATAGGTGACATTATAACAATATTAGTGAGAGGTGTTGGGTAGAGTATGACCCCTGGGGGTCATCTCGCCCCAGGGAATGGTGATGGTAAAAAGAATGTGCTGTCACAATACAGCTCCCTATTATTTGCTCAAAGACAAATATTATACAAAATTAATTTACAAATTAATTTGCAGAAATTAACCTCACTCACTCAGAAAAAAGTCCAATGATTGCCAATGAGTAAAAATCAGTCAAAAAAGGTCTTCAATCCCTGATGAAGCAATTGTGAAAAAGATACAGAATTTAACAAGTGAGAAGAAACTTCTTAAATCTTGCTCCCTTTCTGAAAACATGGTGCTCTAAGTCTTGTGTGCGTCTTGTGTGTACAACATGGTAAAGGTTGAGATCATTTGCATGAGCTCGGAATTGCCTCATGAGTATCCCTGAAATTCCCCTCGAAGCAGATCATATTCCGAAAGTTGATGATTCTGATCTTGGGTGCATATCTATATAGCGACCAACAAACACCTGTGCCCATGAACAGAAAGTTTGGTATATAGAGCATCAGAGATATATGCGGCGCAAATCG
>Ga0153965_1000069_pt1 | contig 16310 bp, 11 predicted proteins | sample TSFL049MetaG_FD_104707 | JGI IMG/M metagenome (GOLD analysis project Ga0153965, IMG submission 104707) | Attine ant fungus gardens microbial communities from Florida, USA - TSFL049 MetaG | ecosystem: Host-associated > Fungi > Mycelium > Unclassified | place: USA: Florida, Paynes | collected... | reverse complement strand
TGTTCAAATGAACTACATAAATAGCTGGACCCTCGTTAGCAAGTAGCCTTGCTAACGTCGCCCTTTTGGTGTAGTGGTAAACTATACAGTATGTGACTACTGGTCCATAGCACAACTGTGACAAATAGTAGATGGGGTAGATCTATTAGAAGAAGTAAGGAAGTCAAAAGTGAAAGATGATGAAGTGGTAAAAGCAGTAGAAGAGATAAAAAGAACAGGGATGAAAATGTTAAAAGATAAGGAATGGAGAGAAGTAAAGAAGGAAAAGTGTATGTACCAAAAGATGATAAATTGAGAGCAGAAATTATCAGGCTACATCACAACACGCCAATTGGAGGCCATAGAGGACAGTATAAGACAGTAGAATTGGTTACTAGGAACTTCTGGTAGCCTGGAGTGACCAAAGAAGTGAAGTGGTATGTAAAGAGATATAATGCCTGCCAGTGAAATAAAAATTGCACAAAGCAACTAGCTGGCAAATTAATGCTTAACTCAATTCCAGAGAAACCTTGGACACATATATTAGCAAACTTTATTACTAAGCTACCTTTAGCTCAGGAATATGATTTGATCTTAGTAGTAGTTAATAGGTTAACAAAAATGGTACATTTTATATATACTACAGAGAAAACATTAGCAGAGGGGCTAGCATAGTTGTTCAGAGACAATGTGTGGAAATTACATAGTCTGCCTGAGAGTATCATATCAGACAGGGGACCACAATTTGTAGCAGAGTTAATGCAAGAGCTGAACAAGATGTTGGGGATTCAGAGTAAATTGTCGATGACATTCCACCCTCAGACAGATGGACAAACAGAGAAAGTAAATCAGGAGTTGGAACAGTACTTAAGGATGTTCATTGATCACAGGCAGAAACAATGGCCAAAATGGCTGGGAATGGCAGAGTTTGTATATAATAATAAAATGCACTCAAGTACTAAAATGTTGCCTTTTAAGGCAAATTATAGACAAAACCCAAGGATGGGATTTGAGAGAAGAAAGAAAGAAAAATATAAAGAGACAGAAAAATTTGTGGAGAAAATAAAGAAGATTCAAGAGGAAGCAAAGACAGTGCTAGAAAAAGCACAAGAGGAGATGAAGAAATATGCAGATAGGAAATGAGCAAAAGTTGATGACTACAAAGTAAGGGACTTAGTGATGCTTAGTACTAAGGACTTGAAATATCAAATAGTGAGAAGGAGGACAGAGAAGTTGACAGAGAGATTTATAGGCCCTTACAAAATTAAGAAGATTATATCACTGAATGCAGTAGAATTAGAACTACCTAATATAGTAAAGATACATCCAGTAGTAAATGTTAGTAGGATATATAAATATATAGGGCAAGTGGAAGGACAGAAGAAGGAGCAACCAGCTCTAGTAATAATTGAAGAGGAAGAAGAATAGGAGATAGAGAGGATTCTGAATAAGCAATATGTTAGAGGGAAGGATAAATACTTGGTACACTAGAAAGAATTTACAGTAGAGTTAGATACATGGGAAGAAAGGGAGAACTTAAAGAATGCAAAAGAAGTAATCAAGGAGTTCAAAAAGGAATATCAACAAGATATAGAAGATGTAGCAAGATAAGAATATAAAGAAGGAACGTTTAGAAGGAGAGAATTGCCAAAAAGATTTATAGTAAGAAAACTATTCAGATGGTTGGATAAAAGATATAATCAAGAATATTGGGGAAGGTTGGAAAGGAATTAGAGATAGTAAAAAGGAAGGCAATCAGGAAAAAGAAAAATGGAAACAATTACAGAGGAAAAAGAAATCAAGGAAGAAAATTCAGGAGTTAAAGAATGGACAGAAGAAGACAACGACAAAATAGGCAACATGATTGACCTATACTGTTATAGAAAATTCCTTGGAACAAGGAAACTTAAGAGGGGAATAGTGTCATGACTTGGCAAAATGGCTAAGTCATTATTTATATTTCTTTTCTTTTTTTTTTTCTTTTATCTTGGACTTACTACACAGAAGAGAGTGTGAGAAAGTGTCATATAGTCATAGTCATATAACAGGAAGTCACAAGCATCACATCATATGGTGTCACATGACAGGTCACATGATAGGCATGGGAAAGTAGTGCACAGACCATGTAGTAGTTGTATAAGTAGTGTAGAAAATCTAACAGGAACTCTATTGAGTTCTCTTTGTCAATCACTGAACAAAGAGCAGTTGGCTTAATTCCAGCTTGGAGTTTAACTTTTTTATACCAAAATCCCTTAAAAACACCTTTTAATTGATACTAGTCACATCTTGAGGCAATTAGTAATGGCCGAGATATTAAGTAGATCAACTGGTAACTACCATATTACTGTTTATTAAGTTGCTAATATCTCGAAAACTACTATGATCAATACTTTGGTTATAGGCTTAACAGAAGCCTTCTTCATAATGCTTAGAATGAATCTAAAACAACCTCAAGGTAATTAATATTAGTGGAGATATGAAGTCCTCAATGTTTGAACATAGACATTAATTAATTACCCATAGATAGTCATCTGCCTTTAATTAGAACAAAGGACAGCCTCTATATGGTTAAGTTATCACTATTTTAAGTACAAAGGCACTACCATATGTAGAACAATAGGTAGTAGCATGTGATAGCCTGTTCTAGTACACAGACTATCACTTTCCTATATATAAGGACTCCCTGTCTGAGGGTTAGACCTCAGACTTAAAAACATCTTTTGTCATTGTCTAAAATTTGCTTTTTTGAACTATTCAAGTATCAAAATACCCATCACAAATTAGTAAGTGACCTTTTGTAATAATAGGTGACACAAAAAACATTGTCTGCTCTCTTTAAAGAATTGCTATGTTCATCAAACAAAGACCCTGATATAATAAAACTGGTCAAGATATCCCCCAAATTTCAGAATTTAGCTTTGCAGCATAGGACCTTATCTTTGCTATCTATTAATCCAAATAGGGCAAACTCAAAGCTAACATCAATTTAAGGACTCTTCAACAATGTATATTATCCTAGTTCAATAGAAATAGCATTCCATCTATCAAGGCCTCAAAAACCAACTAGACAAATATATCAAAAATTCTCTCTTTTATCCCTCTATATCATAAATGTGAGGAGTAGGGTTGAAGTAACCCAGAGTAGAACAGGGTTACTCTGGAGAAAAAGGAAGTTGACAACAAAAATTGGGAAACAACCTTGGCCTCAGCTTGTACACTATGCCTCAATCAACTATTATGTGTATGGTTGTATATTTCAGGAGAACTGAATTATTGCTAGGAGCTCAGGAGAGAAATGGTATATAGATTGATAGGAGTAAGGATAGAACACATAAGAGACATTAATCTATGAACTAAGGAACTAGGATGTAACTAATGGAGTACTTATACTAAGTCTGGAATAAGAGGAGTACAAGTAACTAGTCTACATCATGATCCCATAGGAGTAAACAACAGGAGTTCAGGAGCAAAATTTAGTAATAAATAAAATATAAAAGAAATTATTTTATTAAATTATTATTTTCTGTCATATGATACTCTAGGACCTAGTGCTAGCATACTAGCCAAATCCAAATATTACCATAAAACCAAATCATTTGCACAAGCTGTTGCAGAAATCTAGTCATACATTGGTTTGACTTGGAATAAAATGTATTCCATTGCAAACCAATGAGTGAATATAACAAATTACAAACTTATATAATTCAGCCAGATCACTACATTGGCTTGATTTCCCAACACAAGCCAATCAGAGCAATGTTGAAGACATTCTCAAGATCAAGAAAGCCTTTTCTAAACTATTACCAAGGAAAATCATTGAGATGCACAATGTTGCTGACAATACTAACCAAAAGGCAAAACCCAGAATTTGCATGACCTCTAAAGAACCCTCTAGAAAATAGATTATTATACCCATAAGTGGGATAATACTAATATCTTTGTCTTATATACAAATGCTCATATTTTCAATATCAATAGGCTCCTAAAATCTGAGACTATAGTTGATTTTATTTGCTCTGACAATAAAGATATTATTGTTACACTAACAAAATGGCCTCAACATCTAATATGGACATTGTAAAGAAGAAATTAACAACATCAACTCAAATGACTTTATGTCTCCTTAGCTCTCTCAGTTCAAGTCATATCTAAAAATTTTAGGTATTCTATACTATGTCAATGATGTTTCCTTCTCTATTAAACACAGTAAAGTCAAAGAGATAATCAAAAGAACATATTTATTTAACAACATTGTTTTAGCTTCCCAATCTCATGTTATTAAAGCATCTCCAAAGTCAGACATAGTAGTCATCTGGATCAATACCTAGGACTCACAAAACAGTACAAAAGCCAAATTAACAGAAGCTGCAATATAGGCCATTACATTACTACTATTCATAGTACCAACATGAACCCTAGTATCCTCCAGTGTCAGAATTGTTAAAAATGAGAATATACCACTTTCACATGCTATACACATAGTACCAAATGCCAAAAATGTAGTGGTCCTCACAAGCTCAAATACCATAGAGACATAGCATGGTACTGCAAGGCTAATTACAAAACTAATCCTACTTAACTTGAAATCAAGAAAGGCAAACCATGCCTTGATTTGTTCAAGTATGTCAACTACAAAGGAGAACACCAAGCAGACAACTACAAATGCCCATTCTAGGAACATACTTTGATATCATTCTTATTTAGAAACTACTATGGTCTCTAATACAACAAATCCCTAGCTCTTTATTGAAAGAAGGTAAAAACATCATTAGAGCCCCTTATCACCTATTCTGGACATTGTTTGTAAGAAACTCAGAAATTGCAAATGATTATCCAAGAGATATTACTTATGTAAATACCAAACTCTCTAAGTTATGTTTCTCATTGCAAAGAGACATATTCAATTTTTAAGACATCAACCTTGTCTTTTTCTCTAACTATGTTTTCTTCTCAATGTCTACTCTAATAACCAACAGAATGCCTCAAGAATACTGAGGTTAACTTAATATTGTGAGTCATCTTGACCATAACATAAGGACCTATAAATAGAATGATGATAGAGTTGAACTACCAACCTCTTGGATGGTTGTAGTATAGATCAGGACAAACATAGACAAATAGTCTAAAGTATATAAGTAGTAGAACAACTAATTAGAGAATCCTATCAAGTTCTCTTTGTAATCCTCAAAGAACTTGCCTCTAAGTTAACTCAACTTGAGTTGTACAATACTTGAACAATATCATTATTATAACAGATGACTTTAACATCAGAGATAATGACTGGGACTGTCATAACTTGGCAAAATAGCCAAGTCAATATTTAATATTATTTTCTTTTTCTTTGCTTTTCTTTTCTTTTTGGATATACTAGAAGATAGTTACTTAAAAGGACATGCAAGATAGTAGGGTAAAGTTAAGGTTAGAAACATATATAAGTAGAGTAGAAAAATATACAAGAACTTCATTGAGTTTTTCTTGTCAACTTGGACTAGGAGTGGATCTAAGTCATTACAGCTAAGATCTTACAGGGACCCTTCATATTCATATTACTCAACACACACTGACACTCTTGGTAAAATTGCTAATAGCCTAGGACTAGATCTATTCACTCTTGTCAACTCTATTTTTACTTAATACATAGACAATACTCAAGACTCAAATTCAGTTATTGATCTTATATTCCTTTGAGCAACTGCTGGTGGCTTTAATAACCATCAAATCATGCCTAAATTACAAAGGCTCTTTGACTATGCTCCTCTAGTTGTTTCTGTAACTATAGAAGAATACATTCATATGAAGAAACAATCTATCACATAGTTCAGCCTTGAATTGATCCCAGAGAAGATAAGGCTCAGCTACTTCATCAGTTAGCAAGATCACTGCTAACAACTAATGACATGCCATTCCAGGCTACATTGCAATTGCTTTCTCTAAGCAAATCCTTTACTCATGATCATCTTTTAGTAATCCCCTTATCATATATGCCTCCTTGAATGTAGTAAACACATGGCCATTGCAGGTCCTCAGATGCTCCTAACTCTTTTTACCTTCAAATATAATAAAAAGAAGTTGTAAAAAGAACTGCTCTTTCTTTCTTTGATAATGACACAAAGTATATCCTTTCAATTATCCTAGCATGTCATCTTGGATACTATGACTTGGCTTTAGTATTTCAGATATAGTGCTGAGAGAACTACCAGTAGGTAAAGTCCAAACTATCATTATATGTAGAGTTATAGTCAAATCAAGTAGTTAGCTGAGTTTTCTCTATATTCTGCCTAGCTAATATTTGATAAAGTATGTTCTAGAAAATCCATCTACCTTTTGTCATTCCTCCTCTGTCTTATTATGTTTTAGATTAAGAGACATATACAGAAATGCCTGAAACATGTCTATTCTTAGGTAAATAATAGTACACCTGTATTGTACTTAAAGTGTTTGTCATGTAAGCCCTAAGACTAGTTGTTTCTATCTGGTCTTAGGTATGTGTACCTTTTGTTATAAACATCGAGTAGGACTACAATTATTATCAGCCATGGTCTGATAATAAGTGGTTAGTAGACAAGATGTTGGTAATGCTAGACGAGGACATTATTATGTAATAATACATTGAATAATGTCTGAGGACTCTAAGAGACAATAGACTCATAGAATGGACAGGACTCTTTGGAGAATTCTTGGACTATCTTTCTCTCTATTTTTGAACCTGTGCCAAAATGGGATAACATTAGACTAACCCATTATTAGGATACTGACTCAACTTGTTACCCTTAGCACTTCTGTCACTGGACTGTCACTTAACTAGTCACCCCTAGTTATAACTAGTGTTACCATATTGTAATGTAGTCACAATACCTAGTTAGGATAAATACAGACCAGAAAGAGAAGGGAACAGCAAGTTCTCTCTTTCTGTATTCCCTCTGTAAAATCTTACTCTGAGGAATTGGTACTCTTACTTGTCTTAGGACAATCTCAAGGATGCTACTCAAAGTCTCGTTAAACATCTCTCCTCCAATATAACTTCACTGAAAACTCTAACCAGATTCTTTAACAAGGAGCATGAAGATATCAAGTGTTAGATATAGACTTCAAGTTGAAACATATATTCAACTGTGAGGTCTAGAGTCTTAACACCTTTTGTGTTTTCTCCCGAACATTCAATTCACTAAGTCATTTCTATCTAGTCTTAGTACCTCTTAAGTTTCAAAGATATACCTATGCTTTTAATCTGTTAATATTTCATTGACAATCTGGTGTGCATAAAAGTTAACATAGTGTTTATTGGGAAGATAGATGAGAAGATGTTAAACTACTAGTGACTCTCTATACATATTGAACTCAAAGATCTTCCAACAAGCTTTTGTTAGACCAATAAATCAACCATCCAAATGAGTCTTGATTTCATTCTGCATTCTACTACTAGTCTCCATAGTTGCTCTATCAGGACCCTTATAGATGTACTTGCTGAGATACTTGACAGTTTCCAATCCAGCAGAGATCTCAACATTAATATGACAATCAAAGAGAAGAAGAAGTTAAGGACAATAAGGGACCATATATTGATTAGTGAATCTGGTCCCATTGTATTCAAAGACCAAGCTATTGTTAGGCCTAGCATAGAGTGGATAGCTGTTCTCAGCCCAATCTATTCTTTCTTGATACTCTTTAGGAAAGCATTTACTATATTTTCCATTGACCATATACTTGGCTTGGGGATTATCAATACCACATGGACTATGTAGCATATTGTAGTAACTTAGCCTGGACAACTTAATCACCCTCTAAGTCCAAGTTGACAAGAAGAACTTGATAGAGTTCTCATTTAATTCTATACACTACTTATACAACTACTATATAGTCTGTGTACTACTTTCCTGCAGTCCTCATGTGACTTAGTCATGTGATGTCACCTAACTGTGACTTGTGACTTGTGATTTTTATGATACTTAGTCATGTGATAGTTTTTTTTTGTTTTTTTTTTTTAAATCAACAATTTGTTATATAGAGCATGAAGGCAGACCATGGTAAGTACACAGTACCTACTTAAATACATAAAAAGGAAAAGGATAAGTAGGTGAAAATGAGAAGATGGAAAATGAGAAAAGTGAGACTACACATAACAATTGCTGCACTTTTACTCGAAGGAGATGCGTTACAATGAGATCTTATCTATTATCAAAACTAAATGCACCTGGATTGTTCACAAGAAAGTAAATGAAGCTATTGATGACAATGTTGCATGGATGTGTAGAAGGGTCATATATATCGCACTTCATGATGATGTGTTCTTGAGTTTAAACTTCAGCTTCAACATATGAGTAGTTTGTGAGGAGATAAGGAAAAAATCTTTGCCTATATTCTCTAATAGGGGCATGGCCAGTGGTCATGCAAGTAAAGTGAGCACACACTGAGTTGGTGAAGCCTATAAAAGGGAGCCACAAGCCACCCTTAGCATAAGTTAGTTTTATGACTTTTTGATTTTTGTCTTCAAAGTCAAGGAAGCATTGACCTTTCTTGGGGTTGGTTGTAAAGGATTCTTGCCATTCATGAAGGATATTGTCACATTCTTTCTTTCTACTGAATAAGTGTGTATCTGCAAATGACCATAGTATCCTGGAACAACTAGGTCATAAACCTAGGACTCTTCACATAAGAAGAGGAAAGAATTAGTTTGCATCCTAAAATCCTAAAATCTTCTCCATTATACTTATCATATATAGTAGCATCTTGTAGTTCCTGGTAGAGCTCAGATCTAAGCATATATTGATGTGTTCTAGTCTAGTTGAGTCTTCTCTGCTTACAATTTGCTATCACAAATGGTCACTTACTATTTGTGATGGGTGCTTTGATACTTTAAAGAGTTCAAAAATGCAAAGTTAGACAAGTGACAAAAGATGTTGTTAAGTCTGAGGTCTAATCCTCAAACTATAAGTCCTTATATATATGAAAGTAATGGTCTGTATACTAGGACAAATCATCACATGCTACTACCTATTGTTCTACATATGGTAGTGCCTTTGTGCTAGAAATAGTGATAACTTAACCATATGGAAGCTGTCCTTTGTTCTAAGAAAAGAACAGATGACTATCTATGGGTAATTAATAAAGTCCATGTGTAAACATTGAGGCCTTCATATCTCCACTAATATTAATTGCCTTAAGATCATTCTAGGCTCATTCTGAGTGGTATAAAAAGGGCTTTTGCTGAGCCTAGAACCAAATCTTAGATTCTGGCAGTTTCCGAGATATTGGTGATTTAATAAATGGTACCATAGTAATTACCAGTTGATCTGCCTAATATCTCAGCCATTATTGATTGCTTTGAGATGTGACTGGTATTGATCAAAAGGTCTTCTTAAGGGCTTTAAGCTGGCCTTAAGACCGTGGGAATAGTCGAAGATTTGGTGGAGATATGACTGAATGAAGTTTATGACATTTACCTATGTATCAATAACAAATTGCTAGAACAGCTTTCTATCATAGAAAAGAGGTAGTTAAGGACCATCTCTAACATGAAAACAATAGGCATAGTAGTATCTATCAGAGACCACCTATAAGCAAGCCTGTTCCTTCCCATCTCTATTGCAGCATAAAAAGTGACTGGACTAGGGCTTAAACCCAGACCCTTCTAGAACTGCACCAGATGCTCTACCATTGAGCTATTAGGTCCTCCAGGGTATCGCAATATGACTAGATTCCCCATTCTGTCAATCTCTTTGCCTTGCATTCTCCCCTCATTTTCTTAATTGAGTACCATAGATTGGAATTCTTGGATGTTATTTATTCTCTTCCTTTGAAAATAACAGAGCATAATGGAGAGCAGCATAAGAAGAACTATTCTGGCTGATTTGTTCAAGTCATCCTCCTCTTGCCTGTAATACCATATCTCTATTTGTCATGACTTGGCAAAATGGCTAAGTCATTATTTATTTTTCTTTTTCTTTTCTTTTCTTATTGGACTTACAACTACAAGATAGAGTGCGGGAAAGTATCACATGACTTTGTCATAATATCACAATGGTGTGACGTATGGTCATGGATGGTTATGTCACAGGTCACAGTCACAATGTGTCACATGACTAGAGTAATATGAGGACCATGGGAGAGTAAGTGCATAGCCACAGTAGTAAAATGTATAAGTAGTAGAGAATTAAGCAAGAACTCCATTGAGTTCTCTTTGTTAAACTCTGAACAAAGAGACAGTTGGCTTAATTCCAGTTATCAGACTTTAGATGCTGATACTATTGTCCATTGCATAATGTACCTCTTCCTCTGAAATGATGACTGTAATCTCCTCAGCTGTTGGCAGGTTATGGGTTCTTTAATCCTATTGCAAATTCACATGTAGTCTAATTATGATCTTCTCTTGCTTCTCCACTGGCTTTTCCCTAATAAGTTTATAAGCATAACAATAATGACCAATATATGGGTGATTATCCAAGAGTCTTGTTTAAAGATTATCTATTACCACAAGATCCAGATTCCTATTATTGAGTCTCCTGACATTGAGCTGCTCTGCTGTATCAAGAATGTAGATTTGTGCATAGGCAGGAGGATGATCACCATGAGGAAGAAGAGCACCAGTAAGATGATGAAGTTCTCCCTGGATTTTAAAACAATAGGGACCTGATTGCCTAGTGACTGAGTTGTCAATTTTGACTCCTACTGAAGTCATAGCAAATGCTGCATTATACTACCAGATATTATTGTGAAATTCTCTTGAGAGATCATTATCTCTAGTCAAGTAGTTATAAAGAATTCCAGTGAGTAGTTGAAGAGGAGGTAATTGAATTTGTCCTTGTAGATAGCATATGTTACACTTGGGAAGATTGACCAATGAGGATCTCAGCTTCTCACAGTCAAGGTGAAGAGCATGACAGTAAGAACAGATAACAGTCAACATGCCCAAGTTGAGATACTGAATATTGTTCTCTAAGAATAGCTGTCCAGCTAGTGGATAAGGTATAGGCTGAAGAACAGGTGGTGAAATATCATCTGGAACAATAGCATCTTGAATCTAGTTCAATTGTTAACAATGTAGAGTTTTGGTATTCAAAAATTATCATACCTGAATTACATCATCTTGTATATCTAACTCTTGAACATTGCCTTCCTCAGTATTCTGTTAAACTTGATCAATATTCATTTACTAATAATGAGTGAAATATATTACTCACAACTCTCAGAATATCTTCCTGCATATTTCTATTCACATTTAGGTCATCATTATCTCCTCTATTCTGCTGTCCTTTATAATTAAGAGCATTTGCATTCTCATTCCTCTATTCCTCTATTATTTGATTAATTTCTGCTTGTCTCTGTTCTTCTACTTCTATTCCTCTATCCCTCTGAACTATCTCCACTTGTCTTTATCTTTTAGCTTTTACTCTTGTGATGACTTGTGCTCTATATTCCTGAGTTATTCTTTGTTGTTGCTCAGCAAGTTGATGTCTATGCAGATCAAGTATGGCATTCTCAAGAGTTGTGGAACATGTATAGGAGTCATGTAAAATCTTCCTTGTCCTTTTTCTCTATTCCAAATAGGAGCTAGAGAGATATTTTGGAGCAAAGCAGGTACTATATATTGTTGTGCTTGTTTCTCAACTCTCCTAGCCTGGCATTCTTCTTCAACAGAATCTATCTTTTACAATTGCCTTATTGTTCACTTATAGCTACTCTAATAATAAAGGTATACTATTGTCCCTAAGAAGGAGACCCCTACTCTGGATCCCTCTCTTAATGAGCAGTTGTCAATCTTATATATATAAGGATCACAATGGACTCCTAGCACTAAGTTTATAATAAAAGAGTTTACAGGTATACTACTGCAACATTACTCAAGAAAACAGTCCTTCTAAGAGAGGAAACCTGAGCTTAGTCATACACTCCAAGCTCTATACCACAGTCATAGAGTACTGTTCCCTTTACATCTAGGGCCTGGCTTCTAGTCAAGATATAAAGAGAGTAGAGAGGTATAAGAGAGCAAAGAGGAGGATAGGGAATAGTGATTATGATTTGAGAAAGTAAACTTGATAATGAGCTGGCACTAATTGTACATGTTATATTCCTCTTACATATTCATTTGGGTTAAATTATGAAAAGAGAAGGATTGTGATGATTGAATATTTCATTAAAATTTTATAAAATAAGAGAAGAAAAAAGGAAGTGAATTACTAATTTTCCTCAAATTCTCCTTATTTTATTTGAATTCTATTTCATTTTTGAGTAGAAAGAAAGGGTATGGGAATGCTTATGTACATAATTTATCAGCAGTATCATTTCACCTTCCTTCTCATATACATACTAGATGAGGTTTTTATCTAGGCCTCTGGCCTATCCAGAACTCTCTACTAATTCTGTGTTATTAAGATTATGTTGAAGTTAGTCTGTTATGCTCCCTTCCTATAACAGTCTATATGACAGTAAGTGATGTTGTTTATCAGGTCGCTTTGCTCCCTTCCTACAATAGTCTGTGCAGCTGCAAATAGTATTGTCTATCAGGTCATTTTGTTCCCTTCTAACAACAGTCTATATTACAGTAAGCAATATTGTATGTCAAGTTGCTCTACTCCCTTTCTATAACAGTATGGCCATAGTCAGCTCATTTTTCTCACTGCCTGTTCCAATTTTATTCCAATTTTACCTAATTTATTTGAATTTATTGTGAATTTTCTAGAATTTTCTAGAGTTTTTGAGTGAAAAGAGAGAATATATAAAGAAAGTTGCTTGGTCAGTTCTGAGTCAGCTGCCATCATCCCATGTTTGGTCTTACATACATACTCAATACTAGATGATAACTAGACTAGATACTAAACTAGAAGATTGTCATGACTTGGCAAAATGGCTAAGTCATTATTCATATTTCTTTTTTTTTTCTTTTCTCTTGGACTTACTACATATAAGAAGTGTGGGAAAGTGTCATGTCACAAGTGTCACAGTCACATAGTCACATCACATGATGAGTTTGGGAAAATAGAGCACAGACCATGTAGTAGTTGTATAAGTAGTATACAGAAAATAATGGAAACTCCATTGAGTTCTCCTTGTCAACTTGGACTTGGAGGGTGATTAAGTTGTCTCAGGCTAAGTCGCTACAAAGATACTAAACTAGATGCACAAACAATGCTAGCATATGTATGGAAGACCAAATATGGGAAGATGTTGCTGGTAAATCATGTACCTATACTCTCTCTTTTCACTCAAAAATCAAATAAATTCAGGATAAAATCAAATAAATTTTAATAAAATTGGAACAGGCAGTGAGCAAAGCAACCTGACTATGACTCTACTATTGGAGGAAGGAAGCAAAGCAACCTAACACACAATACTACAAACTACCAGTGTAGAAAGAGAGCAAAGCAACCTGACTTACAACACTACAAATACTACTGTAAGAAGGGAGCAGAGCAACCTGACTTACAACACTACAAATACTACTATAAGAAGGGAGCAGAGCAACCTGACTAATAATACTGCTCACTGTCACACAGATTGTTGTTGAGAGAGAGTAAAGTAACCTGATAAACAATACTGCTCACTGTCACACTGTCATGACTTGGCAAAATAGCCAAGTCAATATTTATTTTCTTTTCTATTTTCTTTTGATTTATTTTTCTTATTGATGGACACATGAGATAAAAGTGACTCATAGGGAAGTGGGGGACTTTAGTATAGGGTTAGGGTTATTGTTCATGTATATATAGTGTACAAAATCCAACAGGAACTCTATTGAGTTCTCCTTGTCAACTCGGACTTGGAGAGTGCCTAAGCTATCTCAGGCTAAGTCACTACACACAGAGACTATTGTAGGAAGGGAGTATAGTGGACTAACTTCAACACAAACTTCATAACACATAAAAGATAAAGTAACTCAGATGTCACCCAAGTGGTAGACAACTATGTATATTGCATTACCTAAAAGATAAAGTAACTATACAAAGTAAATGAGTGTTTGATATTCAAATAGAATAATAACATACCTCAGACATTACCCAAGTGGTAGATGACTGAGGGGAATATCTGTGAGAGTTGTCCATATAAGTGTGTAGAGCAGGAGATGATGCAAGTCATAGAACTAAAGTTAGACTGTCTCAAATTGAGACAGTTTCACATCTACATCACCCAGCCTCATGTCAAACCAAACTCCATCTCTGCTACTAGACCACTTCATCAACACAGAATTAGTAGAGGGTTCAAGTTGGGCCAGAAGCCCAGATGAAAACCTCATGAGTATGTTCTTACACCTCAGTTCTGCACACTTCAGACTGAGGCAAACACTTTTTATTATTCTATTCTATATATTGTGCTGATGTAATTAGACTTTGTGTTCTAATGGGTACATTAATAGATTCAGTTCTGAACATTTTAGACTAAGACTTTGTGTTCTAATAATTTTGGTCAAACATCTCTCTTTGTAATAAAAGTTTGAATTGTTTCTTGCCCTTGAAAAATGGAAGATTTCTGATTTCTCATGTTCTAAGACTAGACCAACTACTGTGAACAGGTGAGAGAGGATGCCATAGCTCTGTTTGAGTATGCTGAAGGACTTGTTGTATTCCTTTTCTTGTGAGATAAGGAGGCCATCATCAACGAACAAGAGGGTTGGTCTTCAGGGCACTTGGCTCACAGTTTGCATAAGTGGAGAATGGGGGCCAGGTATAAGGCTGAAAGGACCAGGGGAGCCAGCTCTGGTATGGTGATGACCTAAGTAAGATGGGAAAGTAGAGCACAGCCATGGCTGCTGGTGGTAAATATGGGCTCAACTGGTTGAGTGCATAACAATGCTTGTGTCACAGACAGACTATGACTTTTTCTCGTCCCCGTCGTCGCTCTCGTCGTCGTCGTCTGCTGTTAGAGTCACCACTCGCCCCCGCGTGCCCTCCCATTGCAATAACCCTGCAAACAGCCCGCCTAATAGTTCCCCACTCATTTGTCCTGTCTCATCTCCTTTTTCCCTGCCAGTTTCCAAGAAACACAAGATAGTCAATGATGATGACGAGCAACTCGCTTCTTCTTGTCGTTCCGTGTCCAACCAGCCACTACATCAGAAAAAGTTATCGCGAAAACGCAAGTCAGCCGTTACACGCGTCCATTCACGCGCTTCTAGTCGTCATAATCCCTCTTCTGAACCCATCTACCACAGTAACCGATCCAGGTCTACCTGTCAATTTCCCAATCTCGATTCTGAGACTCAAGGCTCACTGTTCAAGCGCCGATGGCGCACCGAACAACATGGCAATCCAGGCGATGGGTTTCTCGGCTCCGAGGATATTGTCCGCCGGCTTCTCAAGTCGTACAAAGCTTGTGTGTGGTACTTATATGCCCCTTGAGCATATTTTTGACTGATTACAGATTTTAAAAACCCGAGTGACCCCAACGATATCTCCTTCGAAGTTCACCTCGAGAACTACCCCGTGGCAGAGCTAGAGTATCCCAACACGGGTGCCAAAGAGAGGTTTGTCTTCTCACAAGACGCGTTGTTAGCCCTCTAAAGCCACGTCTCAGGTTCATTCTTCTCGCACCTAAAGACAAGGACCACTATAATCCGATCATGGATCTTGAAAAGTCCTTGCTGACAATTGTGAAGTGTCGGTCTTCCCTCATCGTGCTGCTTTATCACTTGAGAAACGCTCCTTTTCAGATTATTGTACCCCAGAACAGCAAGCCCTGTTTGGACCGCTGCCGCGTGAATCGTTAGTAGACACAAATGAATCTCTTCCATCTTCACCATCGCAATCTTCTTTTACATCTTCTTCGTGTTGTACACGTCCCACCGACATTTACTCGGACCTGGACGTGGAAGCAGCACCAGTAACAATAACCCATGTTCCTCTACTCCGCGCCTTCAAACGAGCAATTAATCTTCAAGACGGACCTCTCTTCCTCCGCTCTCTGGATGCTATCAACTCGATCCTCAGGAGCATCAAAGGCCCTGGCTCTCCACATTCCCTTCTTCCTCTCCCAAACCCTTTGATGGAAATGGTTGATACATGGATAGAACCAGGTTTACCTAGGGAAGTCCTCATGCGTATTGTTGACGAGAACTATCAACGCGCAGTTGGTCCCAACGTCAAAACGCTCAAGAAATATGAGGCATTTTCAAGTACTGTCTACGGCGAGCTTATGCCAAATTTGTCGCATGATATCATCAAGCTGACAAAAATACATCAAGAGTCTTTGTTTTTGGATTTAGGGAGTGGCGTGGCGAATGTTGTCGTCCAGGCTGCGTTGCAGACGGGATGTAAGGCTTATGGGATTGAATTGATGCCTCAGCCGGCTCGTGTTGCGAGAGATATGGTCGAGCAGATACAGATCAGAGCGAGAATGTGGGG
>Ga0153965_1000068_pt1 | contig 16395 bp, 11 predicted proteins | sample TSFL049MetaG_FD_104707 | JGI IMG/M metagenome (GOLD analysis project Ga0153965, IMG submission 104707) | Attine ant fungus gardens microbial communities from Florida, USA - TSFL049 MetaG | ecosystem: Host-associated > Fungi > Mycelium > Unclassified | place: USA: Florida, Paynes | collected... | reverse complement strand
CGAGTATCGAGTTCGCGCTAATCGGTGCAGAGGAGTTCCATCAGATGGTTAAATTTCCGACGTGTCGAGTAGAGGTAAGACTCGGGAGTTCTGCCGCGATTAAGTAATTCCTTCCGAAAGTTGGTCATGTGCGCCACTCTTTGTTTCCTAGATCGTTTCACAGGTCCGGAAATGAAGGCATCAAGTCCTATGTATGAGCTGGAGTGAATTAACCCAAATTATGGTCGCAGAGAAAGTACGTTCCGGCAGCGATTGGAGCTGAATCCTTTGTAACATTGAAGGCACCAATGGCCATAGTATGATGTCAGGTAATCGTGTCAAAGAGGGAAAATGATAGTGATTGCCGCGGAATTCAAGGTTGTTCGATCCACTGAGAATGTTGAGTTCCCCGATCATGACCTATGGGTCTCATTTTGAAGGGCAATTTTGGAAGAATTCGTGTTCTTGTACTGCTTTTCCCGCTGGTTCAAATCATAGAAGCAGTTCAAAGATAGCCGAAGAAACGCGACCAATAGAATTATTTCTCGAGATAGAGAAGTCTCACCCCTAAACATTTTTCAGTTACACCCCAGGACGAGAAATAAGAAATAAGGTTGGGAATCTAGGAAACAAGGCAAACTTGCCGTAGATGTGCTGGAATGCTATCCCGCAATGTATAGATGGCGACACAAAAGCATCAAAATCAAGGTAGAGCATCCATTTTTACTGTTCAAGTTGGACGAGAGCACTCGTCGTGTCTTCATTATGTCAGCAATACCTTATTTTTATCCTGGAACATCATGTCTGAGACATCGTCATTGTCTCAGACGTAGATAGCAAATAGATACATAAAACCCATGTAAAGTACCTCAGTCATATACCACACTGGTTGACATCTGAGGCAAGTGCATTCTGATTCCCCTTTGGCATGTAGATTGTCTAGACCATCGCCTCATAGGTAATGCATATAGTCATCTAACACACTGGTCAATATCCGAGACCTCTACTTCATGGTACTTACACATGCATGAGTTCCTTAATTCAGAGAAATAAACTAATGGAAGAATTTCTAGTGAACTTGTTGAGTTACAGTTGAGCAAATGGGGTGAGAAACTTGCTGGCAAATGTGCAATGAACTTTGTCTCTACTGTCAATATTTGTCTGTATCTAGAACAATAAAAAAGAAACCATAGATCAACAATTGATTGTCAAGACATAAAATAATAAGCTAATATTAATGTAATAATGTTCAATATTCTAATAGAACTGACATACTTTCACACCAACAGGTCAACTCTGTCCATCTCACAAGCATTCTTCTGTCTCTGAGCATAATCATGGAATGTTGGCACTTTCTTATACCCAGTCAACCAGTCAACCATAATGCAAGTTATATATACATTATTATTTCTCAGGCAGTTGGTAAATATTCCAACAAACCTGTAAGGGAACATCCTAGGGCTATGCTTAGTGAGTGTTGACAGGTTTATCACAAATGGCTACTTACTGATTTGTGATTGGTTGAAGATGTATTCAAAAAGAGCTTAGAAGCAAGGTTTAGACAGTAGCAAAAGATGTTGTTAAGTCTGAGGTCTAATCCTCAGACTATGAGTCCTTATATACATGAATGTAATAGTCTATGCACTAGGACAGACTATCACATGTTACTACCTATTGTTTTTACATATGGTAGTGTCTTTGTACTTGAAATAGTGATAACTTAAGTGCATGGGAGCTGCCCCTTGTTCTATTCAAGAACAAATAAGTATCTATGGATAGTTAATTAAGTCTATATACAAATATTATATCTCCATTAATATGGATTGCCTTGAAGTCATTTTGGGGTCAATTTAAGCATAATAAAGAGTGCTTCTGATATTCCTAAAAACAACATATTAATTATGGTGGTTATTGAGATATCATTGATTTAATATATGGTATCATAGAGGTTACCTACTAATTGCCTGATAGCTTAGCAAATACTATGGGGACTGTGGTGAATGCTTCTTTGAGAGTATTGAAAGCTAACTGACAATTTGTTATCCAGTTCCAAGGTTCATTTTTATGAGTCAAGCCAGTAAGCAGTGAGATCAATTCTACGTAGTTACTGATGAACCACCTATAGAAATTTGTAAATCCCAAGAAGGATTGCATGTCCTTCACTCAATGGGGAACTAGCCAATCTCGGATAGTCCATATCTTTGAGTTGTCCATCCTCAATCCGTCAGCTCCTAGGATATATCCTAGAAATTCAATCCTGTCCCAGTGGAAAGCATACTTGGTGGGGGAAGCATATAGTTTGTTCCTTCAGAGTTTTTTTAACATCTCCTTCACATGTTTAATGTGGTCCTCTAAATTGTCAGAATAGATCAAGATGTTGTCCAGATAAATAACTACATAGACATTCAGGAGGTCCACAAAGACTTCATTCATGAAACACTGGAATGCTGCAGGAGCATTCAATAATCCAAATGGTATTACCAACCATTCAAAGGAACTGTATTGAGTGCAGAAAGCTGTTTTTCACTCATCTCCCTCAGCAATATATACTAAGTAATAGGCATTTTTTAAGTCTGTTTTTGAGTACACTTATGCCTTTCTAGGTGCATCTAGTGGGTCGTTCAAGAGGAGAATTGGGTAGCAATTCTTATGGGTGAGTCAATTTAGGTCCCGATAATCCACACATAAGTGTAAGGTCCTATTCTTTTTCTTGATGAATAGTACTGGGGCCCTGCAAGGTGACTTGGATGAGTGTATAGTGCTAATTCATAAGTTTTCCTCTAGGAATTCTTGCAGGGTCTTCAATTCCAAGGTTGATAGGGAGTAAATAGGGCCCAGTAGGGGTATCTTATCACCTTCAATCTATATAGCTAAGTTGTAAGGTCTGTGATTAGGGAGCGATTTGGTCTTCTATACACTGAATACGTCTAGGTATTTTTGATAATCATCAGGGATATCTGGTATCTCCAGGGGGACCTCCTCTTTTTGCACAAAGCACCATTAACGACTATTAACTATGTCAGAGTAGAATGCAAATTGAAAGCTGATTGCTCCTCAGATTCACAAGCATGTTTGTAGACTAACATATTCACTAGGAATATTTTAGGTTTGTTGTTAACAGGTTGGTTAACTGGGGACTAGGTACTAGGGGATGGAATAGGTGTCTTGGGCTTTAGGTGAGTGGCAGAGGTCTCAAGAGTATATGTCTTTGCCAAAGTAGGGTTCTGGGAGTTAGGGCTGGTTTGGCAGTTAAGAGATTAGGTCTCCAATGGATGCATAGGGAAACTCAAGGTTCTGCTCCTCTAGTCAATTATAGAGTTATGTTAGACCAACCAATTGTATCCTAGCACTATGGGGTAGATGCCTTCTAATTTTGTCATGAAAAACTTAGTCTGACAAGAATAGAAGCAAGAAAAATTGATTGGCAATGATACAATGCAATTAATAACATAATTAACACTGCCATTTATTAAGGTAAGTGGGAGGAGATTGATCTCTCAGATAGGCAAGTAATATTTAGACACAAACAAGGAGTTCACAAAGCAATTAGATGAACCAGAATCTACTAGGGCATGAACGGGCATAGGAACAAAAGAGGATGAGAGTGTGATTTGCAGCGATTTTAGAGTAGTAAGTATTGCTGATCCTAGGTGTAGTAATAATTTTCTGACTGAACTCAAACAGTTGTCTCCTCTGGGAATGAGGTAACCACCAAGTCATTTTTTGACCTATCTAACAAGTCCATAGAGTGGTCAACAAGAGAAGTATAGGCCTTTACAACCCCTATTATCCTATAGGCTTGTTTTGGACAAGCCCTTGCAAGGTGCCCAGTCTGTCCACAATGTATGCAGAGTCCTAGATTCATGTGACAATAGTGCTTAGCAGGGGTCAGTTGCCCATCAAGACCTAGGATATTAGTTACAACTGTAGGTACTGGCTCTGCATGGGAAGAAGGAGAATTCTGGGACAGGGTCACTCAAGTATAGTCTTGGGGCATTTTTTCTGCTGAATTGCTGCCTTCTGGGACAAAGGAGGGTTTTTCTTGGACAGGCCTGGATAGCTTTGATGTATAATTCTGCACAAACCTAGCCACTTGAAACTTATGTTTCCCCTCCTGGTGACCCTTTCAGAAATCATTATCTATCCTCATCACTACTCTCTTCAAGCCTTCAAATGACAAGATGTCCTTATGGCTAAACCTCAACTCGTCATAGATATGGTTTGAAATGGCATCTTTCACTACCTTCTGGAGTGATCTGTCATTCCATTAGATGCGATTCTGAAATTTAGTAAATTGAATAAAATAATTGATGGCAAGGCTATCATGGGGAAAAGAAATCATAATAATAGCATCCTCATTGTCATCTTTAGGTAAGTACAATCCAAAAAGGTTTGAGAGTTTCTGAACAAAGGCTAGCCATTCTTCTAAGAAGTCGAAGCTTTGGTAAGGGTCTATCTCATTGATGAATAGCTCAAAGTAATCGAGAGCAATACCATGGAGGTAAGAGATAGTAAAAAAAATCTTTTCAGTGTCTTCTGTAAATTCTTCTTTGTAGGTGCAGAAGTAGATTTGACATTGAAATATAAATGCCTAGAGCTCATCAGGGCTGCTCCCACTAAAGAGATTTGGTTCCTTGATTCCTTTGCTCCTTTTTTTGGTTACAGGTTAGCTTGCCTAGCTAACACCATTAGCAGCACCTGTAGGTCTAACCCTGAAGTGTCAGGGAGTGGGTTCTGGGGGATGATGCATAGTGGTTTAGTCTGGTTCTTAAAACCTTCTAAGATAGGTTCTGTTCTTTCAGGGGCAGTTCCTTTGATGGTTTTGTCAATTAGTTCCTGTAAAAGCGACTGCTGATTACAGGCCTAGGCTACTGTGAGGGGGCATTCTATGGGGGTCATAGTAGCCTCTTTGGGGGCAGTAAGATGCATGCTATCTCTGTGTATGCAATGCTTTAACTAGGGGTCTGGGATGGGAGTTCTAGACATAGTTCAAAATTAGTAGTAGTATAGAAGTTGAATAGTTTTGTTCTACTATCAGGATTAACTCTTTGGGATGTTCACTTGGGGGCTTAGCTTCACAGTTAGTGATGCTAACATCTATACTTGCCCCTTTGGTAACTGAGAGGATAGATTCAAGGAAAAAATAGAGTGAGATTGGGGAGAGATAGAGTCTATCTAAGAAAGAACAAAACTAAGATGACTAGGACTAGTAGTGCCACTAAAATACCCTGGGGAAATTTGGAAGGAATTTGATAATGACCTAATCATGGGAAGCTAGGTTATACTAAGTAATTGTGTATGTATGTACATAGTGTCAACATATCACAAGTATAACATAACCTATATAAGCTTTTTCTTTGTCTTATTAAAGCCCTGAGATTGAGGACTTGTAAGAAAGCTAAACTCCAAGCCAGAATTAAGCCAACTGCTCTTTGTTCAGCAATTGACAAAGAGAACTCGATAGAGTTCCCATTAGATTTTCTACACTACTTATACAACTACTATAGGATCTGTGCACTGTTTTCCCATACCTATCATATGACCTATCATGTGACATTGTGACTTCCTGTCATGTGACTGTGACAATTGTGACATGACACTTTCCTATACTCCTTTCTGTATAGTAAGTCCAAGATAAAAGGAAAAGAAAAGAAAAGAAATATAAATAATGATTTAACTGTTTTGCCAAGTCATGACAGGACTGGTACAATGGTTGATTTAACCCTTAAGGTTATAACCCCTCCTCAGCATCAATTTTCCTTTTTATAAAGTTTTGGTTCTTAATAACTTTAGAATAACCTATAGAGAAAAGGGTTAGAGGTTAAGGGCTTCATACCCAGAGCTTAGCATTTTCCTCCTAGTTTATCCTATTTGCAGAAGTGACTACCTGAAGTTCCTTTCTGTGAACCAAAAGGCTTATGACTTGATAAGTTTCTACCAGGTCAAAGATACTGAACATGTGGCACAATGCTCATGCATTTAGTATAAAATAGAAAAAAATACTGTCTTAAAGGACAGGCAGAAATAAATGTCAGAAAGTAAATAATGACAATATTAGTATAAGAGGTTTGGTAGTATAGTGGTCCCCCCAACAGCCATTACAGCCAGAAAGGAGAAGATAGTGGTGGTTAAAGGAAGAGAAAAAGTATAAAAGTAAGAATAGTCTAACAATTTATATATATTTAAGTTCCTTTTAAAGACACTGACTGTAATAAGGTCATAACAGATAGAGATAGTAACTACTTTGTACTAAAACAGAATTATCTATAGCTATTTTCTATAAATATAATAGGAAAGGGTGAAAAACTCTAAGTTTTTTTTTCTTTTCTAAACTCTTTGGCTTGAAAGGATACTCAAGACCTTTTCTTCTTTGGTAGTATAGTAGTATTCTTTGAGTGAATATTAACTAGAAGATTTCTGAATATACTCTTGTTTAAAGATCCCAATAGAACATTACATCAAGTAATAGTACAAGAAATATCCATTATCCTTAGGTGACAATTTTATTTGAAATCTAAGTCATAGCAACCTATCTAGAATAACAGAATGCTATTACAAAGTTCTTCTCCTAGATTCAAGTTTCTGAACAGGATAGCTAGACAGTGTTAAGGTATGGACTTAGAACTGAAGTTCTAACTCTAACCAGTGATAATTGAAAGAAAAGAACTCAATAGAGTTCCCTGTTAGATTTCTACTACTACTTATATATAAATTATATGATCTATGCCCTTATTTTCCATGATTACATGCCTTTTACTAGAATGTTCTATGATCACATGTTCTAGACACATAATGATATTTATATAAGTTTTCTATGCTATTATAGTTTAATCCCATTATATGTTTTGAGATTGTGAATTAGTTGTTCAAAGGTGTGGGAAATTTTTTCCTCTTTGAGTTCCTCATAAAATAGCTTCCCCTTCAAGATTTCTTGTCCTGAGAAATTTTTCTATCACTTCTAATTTTTTTTCTATCTTCTCTCTTTTTTTTTTGTATCTTCTTTTCTCTTATTTATACAATAACTTTGCTGTAAACTCCCTTGATAGTTCTTGGTTAAACTCTTTCTTTTCTTTTCCTAGCTTCTATTACCTAATTTCTTTGTTCTCTCTTCTATACTTTCTCTCAAACTCTTTTACCAGCTTTTTCACATTCTCTAGATTTTCTTGTCCTTTCTATGTGTCTACCTCTGCTATATACCCCTTTTATTAAACTAGAAACTTGTCCTTTCCTTATATTTTTCTTTTATTCAAAATCTTTTCTACTTCAAAATCTTTCTCTCTATTTATTACTATTAGTTGTAGTGGTACTATCTTCTGGCCTTCTACTTGTAGTTTGTACAGTCATACTTTACTTGCATTAACTACTGGGTGTATTTTAATAGTAGCTGGTAACTTGAGTTTGACTGCATTTGCTAATATAACTCTTTTTATTTTATAGAGGTCTACAAATTGCTTTGTCAACTTCTTTATTCTCCTTTCTTTCATTTGCCATTTCAGATCCCTTGTACTTAGCATTACTAAGTCCCCCTTATGATATTTCTTGCCTTTCTTTTTTCTTCTATCTACATCTTGTTTCATTTTCTCCTGTGCTTTCTTTAGTACTACTCTTGCCTCCTCTTAGATCTTCTTCATTCTTTCTACAAATTCTCTCACTGTCTTGTATTTTCCCCTCTATATTCCCTCAAAGCCTATTCTTAGATCCTACTTGTAGTTTGCTTTAAATGGTAAGACTTTTGTTACCAAGTGAATTTTGTTGTTATAGGCAAACTCTACTATTCCTACTATTCTGGCCATTGCTCTTACCTATGGTCAATAAACATTTGGAAATACTGTTCTAACTCTTGATTTACTCTTTTTGTTTATTTATCTATTTGAGAGTAATATGTTATTGACAACTTTATTTTGATTTTTAGTATTTTATTTACTTCCTTCACTATTCCTACCACAAACTGAGGTCCTTTGTCTAATACAATACTCTTAGGTAGTGTGTGGAGCTTTCATATCTGGTCCTAAAATATTCTTACTAGCCTCTCTATGTTAAGACTCTAGACCTCATAGTTGAATATGTGTTTCAACTTGAAGCCTATATTTAACACTTGATATTTTCATACTTCTTATTAAAGGATCCAGTTAAGGTTTTCAGTGAAGTTATATCAGAGGAGAGATGTCAATAAGACTTTGAGTAGCATCCTTGAGATTGTTCTAAGATAAATAAGAGTACCAATTCCTTAGAGTAAGATTTTATAAAAAAAATACAAAGGGAATACAGAAAGAGAAAACTTGCCGTTCTCTTCTCTTTCTGATCTATATTTATCCTAACTAGGTATTGTGACTATGTTACAATATGGTAACACTAGTTGTAACTATGGATGACTAGTTAAGTGACAGTCCAGTGACAGAAGAGATGAAGGTAACAAGTTGAGTTAGTGTCTAATAATGGGTTAGTCCAATGTTGTCCCATTTAGTACAAGTCCAAAGATAGAATAGGAAGATAGTCTGAGATTTCTCCAAAGAGTTTTATCCATTCTATGAGTCTATTGTCTCTTAGAGTCCTTAAACATTCAGTACATTTACTATATAGTAATGTCCTTGTCTAACATTGTCAACATCTTGTCTACTAGCCACTCATTATCAGACCATGGCTAATAATAGTTATAGTTCCACTCAATGTTTATAACACTCTACTAATGTTTTTTCTGTAGTAGCAATAAAGTGTACTATTTTTGTGAGTTGATTATATACTACTAATATCACATTGAATTCCTGAGCTAGTAGTAATTTAGTAATGAAGTCAACACTAGTATGTCTCTATGATTTTTCTTAGATTATATTTGGCATTAGTTTTCCTGCTAGAGCTTCTATATAGTTTTTGTTTCTTTGGCAAGTATTATATTCATCTATATATCTTTCTATCTCCTTTATCATCTTTGGTCACTTATAGTTTCTTTCTACTAACTCTACTATTTTCTATCTTTCTCTATGCTCTCCTACTAGGATATCATGATATAGTTATATTATTTCTACTCTCAATTCTCTTTTCTCTGATACATAGATTTGGTTCTCTTTCAATACTAATTCTTTTTCTATTAACTATTCTTTCTCCTTTAATATTTTTATTCTTGACTTCTTTAATTCTTCCACCACTATTCTTTTGTTCTTTTCCTCTGTCTTTTTTATTTTTTCTTTTAATTCTTTTTTCTTAAGTAGCATCTCTTTTTCTTATCTTATCTACTCTAGTTTTGTTAACATCCTATGCTTGTTATCTCTTTTTACCCCTTCTTGCTAATCTGCTCTCCTATTTAGTCTATTTTTTTTCTTTATACTTCTTCTTGGCATATACTTTAATACAAAGTCAAATCTAGATAAGTATAATACATATTTAGTCTACCTGTGATTTAGTTTTTGGCTAGTCATAGTATACTGTAAATTCTTGTGGTCTATCCAAATTTCAAACTGTACTTTTGCTTTCTCTAAGTAATGTCTCCATACTTTTAGGCACTTAATCACTACCATTATTTTCTTGTTGTAAATCTCATAGTTTCTTTCTATTGGATTCATTGATTTGGACAAGAATGCTATTGGTCTCCACTTCCTATCACTTCCTTTTACTAATAATTACATAGTCAGATGTATCTGCTTTTACTCTTATTTTTTTTATCCAAGTCTAGTATTACAAGTATTGGCTTAGATGTAAATGCTTTCTTTATTTGTTGGAATATCTTCTTTCCTTATTTCCACTTTTCTTCTTTTCTTACTAGTAGGTATAAAGGTGTTGCTACTCTGGTAAAGTCCTTAATGAACTGTTTATAGTAGTTGGCTAGTCCCAGAAATTTTTATACTTCTTTCATGTTTCAAGAGGTTAGCCAATTTAATACTTTTTTTACTTTCTCTTTCTGTATTTCAACTCCTTTAGAACCAATTACTACTCCCAAAAACTCCATTTCCTTGACCTTTCATCTGTATTTTTCTGGTTTTACAAATAAATCATTCTTCTTCAACCACTTTAATACTTTTTCTACAATTTCATTATACTTTTTCTTTGTTTCTGTAGTTTCTTAATTAACCATATCTTGAAATAGATTGTTCATCATAGTTCAGAAAGTAGCTAGAGAGTTGGTGAGCCCAAAGTACATAACTGTTGGCTCATATATATCATGAATGCTGTTTTCTATTTATCTTTTTCTTTGATTCTGACATTATTGTACTCCTATCTCAAGTTTGACTTTGTGAACACCTTCTTATTTCCTACTCCATCTAGGATATCAGTAATTAGTAGTAGCAGGTACCTATTTTTTTACAGTCTACTAGTTTATATGTCTATAGTCCTATACCATTCATTATTTTCTATCTTTTTTGGCCACAAAGTGTACTGGGGATGTTTGTGGTAATTCAGATAGGTGGATATATCCTTTGTGCTGTTAGGGAATCAAGCCGATGCTGTGATCCAGTGGAAGCTTCTGGAATATTTTATTAGTATATAAGTTTGTAATTAGTTATATCTACTCATTGGTTTGCAATGGAATATGCCTTATTCCAAGTCAAACTAACATGCAACTAGGTTTCTGCAACATGTGCAACTAGTCCTCTACAAATGCTTACACTTCTTCCTGTTCTTCTTTTGACAGTAAATATATCTTTTTTTTTGGCATGAATTCTTCTTTTAGCTCTATTACATGATCCTAAGTTTTTTGTACTAGTATGTATTCTGATTCTGCTTTTCCAAATACCCTCTTCCATTTCCAAAACTTTTTTAGCACTAGCTCTTTTACTACTTCTTCATCTATTTTTTCTTCTTTCTTTATTTCCTCTTTTTCTTTGCTTTCTTTCTTTCTTTGGTTTACTTCACACAAAAGTGGACATCTTGCCATTTTTACTTCTCCCTTCTCCCAATCAATTTCAAGGTTATGTGTTGCTAACTAGGGCATTCCTAAAATTATCTTTGTCCTTCCCAGATTACACACATTTATCTTCATTCATTCCATATGCCCTTTATAATATAAATTATACTCTATCTCATGTATTCTCCCACTGTTGTCTATTCTGTCTATATTTCTGATTTGAATGGGTTTTGCTAATTTCTCTTCTTTGAATCCCTATTTCTCCACAAATTTCTTATTTGTGAATAGCCCTGTTGTTCTACTGTCTAATAGTGCTTTAATAGATACTTCTTTATGAGTATCTATCTTTTTCTACTTGCATTCATACTTCTCTCAGTAACTTCATTTTGTTCTTCTTATTTCTCTTACTCTCTCAATGTTCTGAATACCCAAAGTATTGTCCAATTTTATATACTTCAAAATATTGTATTCTTCTCCTTAATTGATTCTTCTTTTTTCCCTGACTTTTCAACTTCTACAATCTTGGGCCATGTACTCAAACCCTCCACAGTTAAAACAAATCCAATATCCTCTTCTTTTTTTTCCCTCTTCATCCACTACCATCAGTCCTAGACCTGTTTCTATTCCTCTGTACTGATTTTTCCTGTTCTGATATTCTCCTCTAAAGTTCTGACCTTCTTCCCTTCATATAATCTGACTCTCTCTTTCTCCATATGACCCTCTTTCAAATTCTCCTTTTTGCTACATATTTCCTTATGGACATACTATGTTTTTTTCCAACACTCTTTTCTCTGCTTTGCTTTACCTCTGATTTTAGTCTAACCTCATCAATCTCTCCTGCTATTCCTCTATTGTACTCAAAGGATTCTCTGCTTCCTCCAACTTCCTTCTGATTATTGTACTCAGCCCCTCTTAAACTCTTTGATAAGAGATTGCTCCTTATATCTGCTGTCTTTCACTACTTTCTTGAACTCCTAGACATACTTGTCATATGTCCTGTTCCTCTGCTCTATTGTCTGTAACTACTCCATTTTTCTCTTAGCTTTTGATGTTTTTCCAAATTCATTTTTCATTTTTGCAAATAACTTCTCCACCATAGTAACTTCTGATATTCCTTTGGCTAGCTCATCCAACAAGTTGTTCTTTCAAGCTTCTGTTGTTCCTTTCTGTACATAGAACAACACCCATGCTATCCTCATTATCTCTGGCTCTTCTGTTATTTTCATGCTTAAGTACAATTGAGCCACATTAATGAACATGCTTAACTCTTCTATCTTTTCCCTGTATAGCAGAGGTTTTGTTACTTCTACTCTGCTTCCTCCTTATTGTAAGAGTATTATTGATACCTGCTGCTGTAGGATAGTGATTATAGCAAGAAGTTATTCTATTACAAAAGGTCACTTACTTATTTGTGATTGCTAATTTAGAACTTGAAAGGTTCAAAAATGCAAAGTTTAGACAGTGACAAAAGAAGTTGTTAAGTCTGAGGTCTATTCCTCAGACTATGGGTCCTTATATACAGGAAAGTGATGGTCTGTGCACTAGGACAGGCCATTACATGCTACTACCTATTGTTCTACATATGGTAGTGTCCTTGTACTCAAAATAGCAATAACTTAACCATATAGAGGCTGTCCTTTGTTCTAATTAAAGGCAGATGACTATCTATAGGTAATTAATTAATGTTTATGTGCAAACATTGAAGACTTCATATTTGTACATATTGAAGACTTCATATCTATACACATTGAAGACTTCATATCTCCACTAATTTTAATCACCTTGAGATCATTCTAGGCTCATTCTGAGCATTATAAAAGAAGGCCTCTGTTGAGCATAGAACCAAAGCATCTAACATAGCAGTTTCCAAGATATTAGTGATTTAATAAATGGTAACATAATAGTTACCTGTTGATCTGCTTAATATCTTGGCCAATATTGATTGCCTTGAGACATGACTGGCATCAATCAAAAAGTCTTTATAAGAGCTTTCCGTAGCTGTTAAGACTGTGAGAATCATTGAAGATTTGATAGAGATATGGCCAAATGAAGTTTGTAACATATTTTTTTCATATTTGGTAGGATGTGAGGGGTATTGCTATTGCTAGTGTTGTTACTAGAGCTGATTGCTCTGGGGCTGGTTATTGTTGTTGGTGGTGATGAGGTATATCAGTTGGTAGTATCAGGATCAGCTCCTAAGTTCTGTCCCAATAAAAAGGAAACTCTTGGTCTCAACAATTAGTTCTTTACCTCCTATACCTTTTCACTTGTGTAGATTCAAGATATATAATGAGGAGGAACAGAAGATAGTAAGAATAGAGAGGAGCTTTCCCAAGGGAGAACAAAACTAAGTAACTATGACTAGTACTGGTGTTTAAATATTATAGAAGAGGAAAAAAGATGATATAATCTGTTGACTAAGTGGGGCTGAGATTTAATATATATGTGTGCAGTAACACACATGTCATAGTATGTGTCACAATGTCACAGAGTGTGACAGGTAGTGGTGATGATGATGGTATTAGTTTTTCTTTCTCCTTTTCTGTTGTATAAATCTTCTGATCTAATAAGAATAAGATAGCTATTGTGTCTACCAAGAGTAAAACAACTATTGTCCCTAAGAAGAGAACTGTAAGGCTCTAGACATGATAACTTAAACCTATCCCAAGTCTAAGTTAACAAGGAGAACTCAATGGAGTTCCTATTAGATTTTGTATACTACTTATACAACTACTACATAGTCTGTGCACTATTTTCCCATGCTCATCATATGACTCCATTTATGTGATGTCACATTGACATGTGGTACTTTTCTGCACTCCTTTCTTGTGTAATAAGTTCAAATAAGAAAATAAAAATAAAAATAAAAATAAAAATAAATAATAACTTAGCTATTTTGCCAAGTTGTGATAGGAACTCCTACTCTAGATGGCACTTTAAGAGTTTACTGTCAATTCTTTGTATAAACAGATAACAATGCACCTATAATACACAGCAACTAGTAAAATAGATATATATAAGAACACTAGATGGTGAGATCAGGTCTTAAAGCAAGGTATTATTGCTAAGTCTTGATGACTCAAGGACTACCCAAGGTGAGTGTTCAGGAAGAACTTGATGGAGTTCTTCGTTGTATTACTTGACTACTTATACAAATCTTACAGTGGCTATGCTACTATTAGTTCCTGATCACATGTTCTGTCCTTCTTCCAGAATGTTCTGTCACCTGATCTTGTCATGTGACTTGCTTATCTAAGTTCCCATGCTATTTATATCTTAACCCCATTGTGCGACTTAATGTTAGAGATCAAGTGTTCAAATGTGTGGGAAACTTTTTTCTTTCTGGGGCTCTTATAACACAAGGATACTGGTATTATCCAAGTTCTTCACCTATAGTCCCTAACTAACTGCAAAGTTCTCTTTATGCCTCGGACCTAGTTTTCAAAATACTTGTAAGCACTGTGCTCACTAGTGAGAATAATGGTGAGAGTAAGTGATAGCAAGACCTTGAGATAAGAGATTGTCTAGGATAAGCATGTAATGATCTGTCCTAGTGCACAGACCATCACTTTCCTGTATATAAGGACCCATAGTCTAAGGATTAGACCTTAGACTTAACAACTTCTTTTGTCACTATCTAAACTTCACTTCTAAGCCCCTTTGAGCTGTAGCATCTATAATCACAAATAAGTAAGTGACCATTTGTGATACAGAGTCACAGGTTGGTTTGGACTTGGAATAGAAGAAACAAATGTACAATATTTATTCCTCTATAAACCAGTGAAGTACATAGAACTTACAACCAAGCTTATATACAGAAAATATCTAGAATGTTCTTGAGCCTCTGGCCAGGATGATGGCCTATTGATGTCATGCACTATCATTCCTGATGTGGTTCAAGAGATATTAGTTCTGGATGGCTTCATCTAATACTCATGCTTAGTTCTACTCACTGTGCTTGCATTAATTTGTAACATGTGCCCAACGCCTCTGAGAAGCGTTGAGACATGGATGTTTCAATGAAAAATGCCACGACCACATGGTCAAAGTTTGTCTCACAACCTTTGTTCTTTTATAGATCATTGGTCGTTCAACACTCTTGCAAACAGCTATCCAGTGTATTTTGATGATGAGTGCGTCAAGAACGCGCGACAACAATGCCGTACGCTACTGTCTCCCCACTAAACACCACGGTGAATTGATGACGACTTCAGCTTGTGCTGTGCCAAAAGTAGAGCTTTGTTTGTTCCGCCGAAGCGGAGATTGAAAAATGTTAACAATTGAACCAGCAATGGAATGGAATGATGGGAGATAAAAGGATTCCGGCCGCCAGGAAAAAATGCGGCCTTTCTTTCCTTTCGCTGTGCGAATTGACTGACATTTGCATCCTCAACCCAGGGCTTGATCGCTCTCCCATCCCACATTTCTTCGTGTTCCACAGTTTTCTGCTACGAAATGATCAAGCTCACCATTTTCCTTGTTCTGCTCTTCTCTGCTATTTCTGCCTCCGCCCACGGGTATGTCGCTGAGGTCGACATTGCGGGCAAAAGCTACATGGGCAATGTCCCTGGTGGACCTGCCGACCCCAGTATCATCTTCCAAGTCTCTGATGTCAGCCCAGTTAAAGGTGCAAGCAACCCGTCCCTCAACTGTGGCCTGAACGCGACCCCTGCTTCACTTGTCGCAAGTGCAAATCCGGGCGACAAGATCGATTTTCACTGGAGAGGCGGTGGTGGGAGTAACGCACGTCTTCTTTTCTCAAGTTGGACCTTAATGGAATACTAATAGAGTTTTTCTATGTTATAGTGGCCTCACAATACCGGTCCTATGCTGACCTATATGGCTTCTTGTGGAGACCAAATTTGTACCAAGTTTGATTCAACCACCGCCAAGTGGTTCAAGATCCAGCAAGTTGGCCAGAACTCTGATGGCAATTGGGCACAAGCCGACATTAGTTCGTTCTTTGCTATTCTCTTCATTTTATCTCCTGTTCTGACCCTATTCTCTATGTGTTTAGTGGCTGGTGCCCCGGCTAGCATTAACCTTCCGTCCAACATTGCCCCTGGAAATTACCTCATTCGTCATGAAATCATCGCACTCCAACTTGCCGTCAGCATAGGTGGTGCGGAGTTTTACCCATCCTGCTCGCAACTTACCATCGGTGGTAGTGGGACTGGCAAACCACAAGAAAACGAGCTGGTCTCCTTTCCTGGCGCCTACCGTGATAACGACCCTGGCATCTTCGTCCCCAATGTTTACAACGGTAACCTCGACTACCAGTTTCCTGGTCCTCCTATTGCCTCGTTCGTTAGTGGTAGTAGTAATCCTACTCCGTCTAGTCACCCAACAGGCGGAAATTCATCTACGATCATTCCCACTACTTCTCAACCTACGCCCTCTGGATCTCCATCCAGCTGCAAGCTGAAATCGCGGGTCGTTGGCAGCTCTGCTACAAACAACAGGAGGTCCCTCAGGCGTTCCGACTCGATTAATGTCAAGTATTACCCAAGACATATGAGCCGTGTCATGAGGAATGTCATTTTTGGTAACACTTATTAGACTTTCGGCAGACGGTGATT
>Ga0153965_1000067_pt1 | contig 16438 bp, 14 predicted proteins | sample TSFL049MetaG_FD_104707 | JGI IMG/M metagenome (GOLD analysis project Ga0153965, IMG submission 104707) | Attine ant fungus gardens microbial communities from Florida, USA - TSFL049 MetaG | ecosystem: Host-associated > Fungi > Mycelium > Unclassified | place: USA: Florida, Paynes | collected... | reverse complement strand
CTGATCTCCTGGCAACAACCCCATCTTTCTGAAATATGCAACCGCACATGCGACAGCAGATCGAGGCACAGTGCACAAGCTGAGGCCAAGGTTGTTCCCATTTTGTTGTCAAATCCTGCTCATTCTAGAGTAATTTCACCCCTACTCTGTCCCGTCCTTGACAAATATGGTATATGGTACCTTTATTTTTGTTCATCTACTTAATTCCTGTTATTGTCCTTTATACTCCCTCAGTCATCTACTTTACCTTGTGATGCCTGAGCTTACATATCTGATAACTTGAAGCACTTTCTGAAAAGATACCAGCCAAACAATACCTGACTTAGCCAGCAAAGAGCTTCAAGGTAGCTTCCAGGACTAGATCCAGTACTACTATGATTATACAAGTACTGTACTCACATGGACCATCTACTTGTCTTCCTAGGATATAATATCCATATTCTATGAACAAGATTGAGTAGTAGTAAAAGGAGCATAAGACAGGTGACCATGCATAAAGTGGTTCATTTATGATTGACTTGTGTATAGGGAAGAATCTTTAGAATCAGCAGTGCAATTATTAACAGCAAAACAGCAGTAAATGTTAGGATGAAGAAGATGTTATTATACTCAAGTCACCTAGGACTGAATGTCAAAGACTAGGTAAGTAAGTAAATAGATTAGAACATAAGATAATATACCTAGGACTAAGTGTCAAAGACTGGGTCCTAGTGAACAACGTAACTGTAGTTATATACTGGTAGAATTGAATGGTGGACTCAGGTGTAACTATAGTGATACGATGAGTAATGGGTGAAAGTAGAGAGAAATGAAATGACATAGTGATGATAAGTTGATATATGGTGATATCATCACTTCAATAATTATATATGTCACTTAGTGAAGATATTAGTGTTATACACATTTTCTCCCTCTAACACCCTCCTACTTTGTGGCAGTAGTGGCTGATGTAGTTGATATGCTTAGTCATCTAAAGCTGTAATCATCGTGTATACAGAATGAGGTTTTTATTTGGGCCTCTGGCCCTTCTTAAACCCTCTACTAATTCTGTATCATTAAGTTTGTGTTGAAGTCAGTCCACTATGCTCCCTTCCTACAATGGTCTGTGTAGCAGCAGATAGTGTTGTCTATCAGATCACTTTGCTCCCTTCCAATAACAGTCTGCACAGCTGTAGATAGTGTTGTCCATCAGGTCACTTTGCTCCCTTCTAACAATGGTCTGTGTTACAGTGAGCAATATTGTGCATCAGGTCGCTGTGCTCCCTTCCTTCACTGGTAATTTGCACTATTATAAGTCAGATCACTGTGCTCCCTTCCTACAACAGTAAGGCCATAGTTAGCTCACAAATTGTACATCAGGTCACTATGCTTCCTTCCTTTACTGGTAATTTGCACTGTTATAAGTCAGGTCGCTGTGCTCCCTTCCTCTAACAGTAAGACCACAGCCAGCTCGTTTTGCTTACTGCCTGTTCCAATTTTATTTCAACTTATCCTAATTTATTTGAATTTTTCAAGAGAGTATGTGAAGAAAGCTGCTTGGTCAGTTCTGAGTCAACAGCCATCATCCCACGTTCAGTCTTGCATACATAGTAGACAAGGTTTTCATCTGGGCCTCCAGCCCTTCTGGAACCCTCTACTAAGTAAGTTTGTACTGAAGTCAGTCTGCTATGCTCCCTTCCTACAACATTTTGTGTAACAGTAAGTAGTGTTGTCTATTAGGTCACTTTGCTCCCTTCCAACAATGGTCTGTGCAGCTGCAGATAGTGTTATTGATCAGGTCGCTTTGCTCCCTTTCAATAATGGTCTGTGACACAGTGAGCAATATTATGCGTCAGGTCGCTATGCTCCCTTCCTTCACTGGTAATTTGCACTGTTGTAAGTCAGGTCACTCTGCTCCCTTCCTACAACAGTAAAGCCACTGCCTGTTCCAATTTATTTGAATTTCTCCTAAATTTATTTGCATTTTTGAGTGGAAAGAGAGGGTGTGGGAATGCTTAGGTAAAATTTAGTCAGCAGTTAGTCAGCGGCATTACTCCCATGTTTGGTGTAGCATACATACTAGATGTACCTTAGCTAGTTCTTTATTGAATATTCGCTCTGACGACTTATTGATTCAAGACCTTAGACTCTTAGCAGGCTGGCAGATAAAGTAGAAGCCACAACAAAAGAACTAGCTATACTTTCAAGAACTGCTACCACCATAGCAATACTGTCCTGACATCCAGATCTACTAGAAAACCTTAGATCAAGAAACTCATTGTGAATATGGCCATCAATTCTGTCCCTCCTCTCTTATGGAATCCCAATGGCAATAGAGAAATCTTGGACTCCTCCAACCCCCCAAGTATTGTTTGTTCTACTGGAAGCCCCCATTTCTGTAAGAGGCACACTTGGTGAGGTACCCAGTCACACTGCAGTAGAGTAAAGCAGGCGTCTTAAGAAGAAGCGATGGATAGCCCAGGAGCTTCAATCATTGTTGAGATAAGATATTCTACCATACACCACTAGCTACTTATACTAGACTAGCCAGTCTGTGCACCATTGCCATAGTCACATGCACTGGACAATAATAACTACACTACCAGATATAGTTATGTAGTATCTATGATGGAGACCCAAACTAGAGGATAATAGGAACTATATACCGTGGACTCCGAGGATCCATGGGAATGCTAGATAATGCAAACCCTACCAGGTTATCTAAGCGACACTAGATGTCCCCTTACAATTTCTAGCATCCAGAACTTATGGATATCAATCTCCTTTTGGTATTGGGTACACCCCCACAACATTTTCTTACTCATATTACTCCCCCTGCACATACCCCAGCCCCTACTCTCCCTGATCTATCCTATGAAATCGGCACCAAACCCAATCTATTCACTGGTAAACCCACTGATTATGTCTAATTCAAACAAGACTATGAACTCTTCCTGCATTTGAACCAATATGTATATTAGTCAAATGACCAACACATTCTTCTAGTACTATTCTGACTGGCACCTGGCCTTCCTACAGCCTAGAAAACCCAATGGATTTCCTCAAACACTATTAAAGGGATATATATGCTTTCTTTCCTGCAGATTATGTGAAATAATCTCAAGAAAGCCTTTGAGGATAAGAATGAAGCCGCTAATGCCATCCATGATATTAATCAGCTACAACAAGGGACCATGAAGGCTGATAAACTTGTTATTAGGTTTAAGCTTCTCCTTTCCAAAACCAGTATTCCTACTAGTAATAACAATCAAGCTCTTATCAATCTATTCATGCCCACTCTGAACCAAGGACTTCTCAAAAGGGTCCTTGAACTCAACTCTCCTCCTAATACTATCCAGGGATGGTGTGATGTTACTACCAAGGCTGATGGAAACTGGCATCGCATGCAAGCTATTATCGGTCAACCAAACTCTAAGAAAAACTTTCGAAGCTCAGCTAACTATTCTCCATCCCCAGTTTATACTACTGACCTACCAACTCAAGACCCTAATGCCATGGACATTGATGTTCTTCAGACTAATGATAGGGAGACTCTTATGCATGCTGGTATATGCTTTTACTACAAGGAGCAAGGACACCTAGTCCGTAATTGCCCCAGAAAGTCCAGGACCAATTACTATGCACCCAATCACAACTCACCTACTCATTTCCCACAAAATTCTTCTCAGAACAATCAAATACCATTCCAACCTCGCACTCACACTATTAATATTGCTACTATCAAAGCTACTCTTGAAGCATTGACAGAAGAAGAATGGTCTCTGTTGATCTCATCAATGGAGGATTTTCCCAGAGGGAACTGAACTTAGTGGCATCCAGTTCCCTTTCTGTCTATGTATGATCTTTGTTAGGTAAAGTAGAGAAAAAATCAATGATTCTCCCTATAGTACTCAAAACTGAGACAAAGTCCACTCCAATTAATGCACTGATTGATTCAGGTGCCATGAATAACCTAATACACAACAATATTGTGGATCAACATAACTTGCTAACAAGTACCCTACCGGTACCTATCAATGCTAGGAATGCAAATGGATCCCTTAACCAAGGAGGTCCTATTGTGAAATTAGTCACAGGTATATTGAATGCTGGGTTGAATACCCCTACTTCCTTTTTGGTTGCAAATTTAGGAAAAAATGAAGCAATTCTTGGCTACCCCTGGCTTACTATAAACAATCCTAATATTGACTGGTGAATGGGAGAAATCATAGTTGAAGAAAACTCTCCCCTATCTAACCAATTAGAGTCCCCTCATGATCTTGAAATCAACCTCATTCCTAGAAAGAACCAACAAGACTAGGACCTAAAAGAACAAATTCCAATGGAATACTATGACTTTCTCAAAGTATTTTCAGAAAAGTCATCAGAGTGCTTACCAGAACACAAACCTTGGGACCATGTCATTGATCTCAAGCCTGGCTTTGTTCCTAAATCAAGCAAAATCTATCCTTTAAGCTCTATAAAGGATGAACTCACTTGAGAAATGATTTATAGTTATCTAGCTCAGGGGACAATCTAACCATCGACATTTCCTCAAGCATCTGGGTGGTTTTTTGTGGATAAAAAAAATGGGAAGAAGCGTCTATGCCAGGACTACAGACATCTAAATGACTGAACCATATTCCCTTCCACTGGTTTCTGATCTCTTAGACAAACTCAAGAATGCCAAATATTTTACTAAATTAGATATTCACTGGGGGTATAACAATATCTAGATCAAAGAGAGAGATGAATGGAAGACAGCCTTCAAGACCAAACTTGGCTTTTTTGAACCTACAGTCATGTTCTTTGGTCTTTGCAATTCTCCTGCAACCTTTCAAAAGATGATAAATACCTTGTTTCTGGTCCCACTTATGGAAGGTTGGATCTTGGTATACATAGATGATATTCTGATCTTTGCCCCTAACAAAGAGCTCCTTAAGAAGTATACCTGTAAGATCCTACAAATCCTGGCCAATAACAACCTCTATTTGAACTTAGAAAAATGCGAGTTCAAAAAAAAAGAAATAGAATACCTGGGCTTTATCATTAGTAGTAGACAAATCAAGATAGATCCAAAGAAAGTTTATGGAACCTTGTGTTGGCCTGAATCAAAGACAGTCTGCCAAGTATACTCATTTCTTGGGTTTGGGAATTTTTATCGTCACTTTATCCACCACTATTCTGAGCTGGCTTGACCTCTCATCAACCTCACCAAAAAGCACCAACTGTTTTCTTGGGGACCATCTGAACAAAACGTATTTGATACACTTAAATCTTGATTTACCTCACTATTTGTCCTTACTATACCAGACTCCTCCTGACCTTTCCTTTTGGAAACAGATACATCAAAGTTTGCAACTAAAGCAGTACTCATGCAAAAGGACAAGAGTAGAAAAACTTATTCTATCTCTTTCTTATCCTGGAGCCTATTTGAGACTGAACGTCACTGGCAGGTTTATGATTGAGAACTCTTAGCCATCATTCATACATTAGAGGAATATTGACACTACCTTCAAGGGTCTCTATTCACCACAACTATCTTTTGTGACCATCAAAACCTCACTTACTACTGGACTCCACAGAAACTTACCCCTTGACAAGCCAGGTGGATGTTATATCTTTCTGAATTCCCTATTCAATTGATACACCAGCCTGGAACACAGATTGTGGTTGCTGATACCCTGTCTAGACAACCAGATCACATAGAAGGGATTAAGGATAATAACATAGATCTTGTCATGCTTCTACCATATCTCTTTTCCTCTTACATCAGCTCACCAGTAAAGCATGCTATCTCATTGGATAGTCTCATATGTCCTATTGACTTGGATCTACAAACTCGCCTTTGTGCAGCACTAGACTCAGATCAGGTAGTACAGCAGATCACAAAACTCCTTTCTAACCCAACAATATAACCCAAGTTCAAGGACTGGCAATTAGGACAATGAGAGCAACATAACCTTCTTTTTTTCAAAGGCCGAGTTTATATCCTAGATGTCCAGGATCTTCGCCAATATGTGGTATTAACATACTATGATTTGCCAACTATGGGACATTCAGGAAAACTTGAGACATTCAATAAAGTTGAAACCTTATACTGGTGGCCTAGAATACATCAATGGATCAAGAGTTATGTTAAAGGATATAGCAAGTATCAACAGTTTAAAATTAATAGGACAAGACCTCCTCTCCTTCATCCAATTAATGGACTGACATCCCTCCAACCATTTGCTCAGTATTCAATAGACTTCATTACCAGTCTCCCAACATCAAAAGGATTTGATAGTATTCTATCCATTGTTGACCATGGACTCACTAAAGGAATCATAATAGTACTATGCAAAAAGACTATTACAGCAGACGAACTGACATTCATTCTCCTTATACACCTATATCAACAATTTGGGCTTCTTAACAAAATGATTTCTGACTGAGGACCATAGTTTGTAGCATGCTCATTCCAAGCCCTCTTAAATAAACTAGGCATCAAGTTGTCCCTATCTACTGCATTCCACCCACAATTAGATGGAACCACTAAGCAATATAATCAGGAAATTGAAACATACCTTTCTATCTACTGTACAGCTCACCCCCACTCTTGGGTGGACCATCTTCCCTTTTTGGAATTTGCCCACAACTCACGATGACACTCAGACCAGCAAACAACTTCATTTGAGCTAATGTATGGGACCGTACCTAAGCCTGTTCCAACAGTCACTACTACATCAAACCTTCTAGCAGTGAAATCGCGACTTGAATTCCTAGATAAAATCTGACAGGAGGTAGCAGCAGCACATAAACTAGCAGCTAAATGGATGATAGCACATAGATTATCCCAGCTCCCTATTCTCAAGGAGAATAATTTAGCATGTGTGGGAGTAGCCTTTGGGCTATCTGCATAATATTTCTATTTCAATTCTATTATATAATTATGTAATTATCAATAGTAAAAGTGACATGACACAAAAAAATAATATATATCTTTGGACCTTCAACTACAAAAACTCTAAGACCACTTTCCCCTCTGAACTCGTTATCCTTCCCACAAATTGGAGCCCACCGCGAGAGGATAGTTGTCTATCCTCTAATCCTGTTACCAAAACGCCTAATGAAAGCCAGTCAGAAGATAGTCTTAGTGCCAGCACATTAAGAACAAGAAGAAGAATGTACCCTAAGGAAAGACCAATGGACATTATAAGACCCAAGAAAGCAGCTAAAGAAAGCAATAAGCCTAAGGGACCTTAGGTAGAAGAAGAAAGTCTAAGGGAACACGCACGAAGAGAATTGTTAAATCCTTCTGAAAATTTAACTATGTCGACATCAATGGCTACTGGAGTTTTGGGCATGTCAGCCCCAGGATCAAGATGTGCCCCAGAATTTGATTCATGGAACCCAGAGGAGTTGAAGGAGTTTTTGGAAGAGTTTGAGGAGTTGGCTGAAAGACATGGGTTGACGACAAAGAAGAAGACAAAGATGGTGGTGAAGTATGTGGATAAGGAGACGAAGAAGTTCTGGAAAAGATTAGAAGGTTTTGGAGACGACTACATGATATTAAAGAGGAAAATAATGGGGGCTTACTCGAAGACCCTTCTAGAGGACAAACTGACAGTGGCCGAACTAGTCAAACTGATCAAAAAATCAGTAAAAGAGAGCATTGCAGATGAAAAGGACTTGGACACGTACTACAGGAAATTTTGGATTGTAACAGCGGACCTAGTGGAAGCCGACATCATCAACAAAAAGCAGCATGACAAGTATTTTTGGAAAGGGCTCCCTCGAGAGCTTTGGTATGCAATCAGTGATCGTCTTGAGGCACGAGATGCCAAATTTGAGAGTGACCAGGTCCCAGAGGTTGAGAAGGCAATAGAGGCAGGTCGCTTTGTGTTGAGGAAGGCAGCCACGAGAGGAGGGTGGGGTAGGATGTCAAAGAAGGGGAAGAAAGAAAGGAGAAAAGAGTCGAGCAATGAGGAGTCAGAGGATAAGGTGATTGGGGTGGAAACAGGATCGGAATCAGATAGTGAGGAGGAAGAGAGGAAAAAGAGAAAAAAGTCTACAAAGAAAGAGGTAAGAGTGAGGAAGGTGCAGTTTGAGGACAAGGGGAAAAAGAAGGAAGAAGGGCAGGAACGTATAGATAAACTCACCAGAAAACTCCTGTAGCTGAATGTAAAGGACAACGCCTATGCAGCTGCCTATGCACAGTTGTTTATTTTGGCCCCAACGATGACCGAAAACCTACTGCCACCCTCTCGTTTTGCAGCCTCCACCATCACGTCAACAAGCACTACAGTGATGCCCTCCCACCCCAGATATCCTCAGTCAAATACCCCCATGCCTCGAGATTTTTCCTGTCATTTCTGCAAGAGAGAAGACTGTCAGTTGAGGACATGCCCAATAGCGGAAGAATATATTCAGCTACGACGAGTTTTAAGACAACAAAATGGGTACTACACTCACATGGATGGATCCCCAATCGATGCTCGTCATCTAGGAGGACTCAAAGGAGCGATTGACATCAAACTGAATATTCGAGATCTGCTACCACACCTATTTAACATGGCCCCAATACCAGCAAGGTTTAGCTCATTTGTTGAAGCAGTACAGGAAGAGGAAGATGAATTTGTATGGGGAACAATGGCAGAGTTGAAGGAGGAAGTGAAAGAAAGTGCAGGTTTGGTAACGACACAAGCACAAGAGAGAAAGAGGGAGGTGGCAGAGGTGAAAGATAGGAAGAAGTATGCTAGGGAGGACACAGTTAGCAGGCGAGAGGAGAAGAAAGTGGAAGTGCACCAGCCAGCATATCGACGAGAGCCTCGAATTGCAAATTCAGAGGCACCACAGGAAGTTTTGCAGAAGATTTTGGATGTTGAAGTACTAAACATCTGAGTTCGTGACCTGTTGGCACTCAGTGGGGACCTGCATCGAGAAATGGTGGACCAGACACGTACACAGAATAAAGTGCCCACAGTTGGAGCTGCCCTAGTGACTGTGCCCAAAATACCACTGGAATTTACAACACCACTTTGAGAGATAGAAGTTGTAGTTATGGGAAGATGTCGGGAATGGGGGTTGTTAGATAAGGGATCAGAGATAGTGATTGTGCAAGAGGATTTGTGTAAGGAACTAGGGCTGGAAGTGAATAAAAAGAGAAGAATAACAATGCAGATGGCAGATGGGGGGAAGGAAGAGATGCAGGGATGTGTGGAGTATTTGGAATTGGAGGTGGGAGGAGTGAAGACGTACGCACATGCATTTGTAGTGCAGTCAGCACCATATCAGCTGCTACTAGGGAGACCATGGCAGAAAGGGGTGAAGTTGGGGAAGATCGAACGAGTTGACGGTAGTGTGGAAGTGGAGATTTTGGACCCTAAAGAAGAAATGAGGCGGGTTGTGGTGCTAACAAGGGAAAGGATGGGTGAGAGGTTAAAAGGCAGCATGCTGGCAGTGGAGGAGAGAAGTGGAAGTGAAAAGGAAAGGTTTAAGTTGAATGAGGAGCCTAGTGGGAGTGGCTATGGTGAAGAAGCGAAAGTCTTGTTTACTGGTGTCAATATGGGTGTCGGGACAGGTAGACGAGCAAGTGGAGCGACGACAGATGTACTGAAGACAGAGTTGGAAAGAGATAGTGTCAAAAGAGAAGAAGTGGAGGAATGGGTGGACGCAGTGATAGGGTATAGAATAGGGATAGCAAGTTGGCTAGAGGAGGGGAGTGAGAAAATGGCAATGAATGAAGGAGGGGACGTACAATGTGATGAAGAGGTCATCTTGGAAGAGAGTAAAGAAGAGACAGAGCATGGGGTTGATAGAATAGTTGGCAGCGGTGTGACGGCGACGAGTCGGCTAGTCGAGGAAAAAGAGATGGGGATACCGGATCCAAGAGAGGACGCGCGACGTGACAAGGACATCGTCTTGAAAAGAAAGAGAGACAGGCCGAGAGATATGGAGGAGGTCAGGCAGCGAGGAGTCAAAGAAAGGGACAGAGTAGTCAGAGACAGTGTGTGGGTGGCAGATCAGCAAGTCGAGGAGAAGGAGATAGGGATACCGAATGCAGAAAGGCATGTACAATGTGATGAGGACATCGTTTCAGAGAGAAAGGGGGAGGAGGATATGTTGAGAGAGGAAAAAGGGATGTCAAAAATACTCAAAGAACTCACCAAGAAGGACGGAACATTACCATGGAGCTCTCAAGAACAGGCCATTGAGATTGAAGAAGAACTAGAGAGTCAGCTCTTGGGCAATTTCGTCAAATGCATGGCAACACCTCCTGGAATTCCAGCCATCTCCTCTCTAGTCTCTACCGAGCATGCTCATTCCTGCTATTCCACCACCATTACAGCTAGCCGAGGTTATCACGAAAGAAGAGGATGCGATGGAGGAACAATGATATTGATTAGCATGAGTTCGAGTTCAAGTGTGGGCTGCTCACCAAGTATTACAACAACAATGACCGAGGACAGTTGTCCTTTGAAAGAAAAGAGTCAGGCATTGAGAGACAGAAGGGAAGAAAGTGCACACCTTCCAGCTGGTCCCACAAGTCAAAACATTGGCGGCAGCGTCAAGAAACTTCAAGCAGTGGAATTGAGTAGTGCGTTGTCGTTGAATGGGAATTTGGTGAATGGAAGTAAGAGTTGAGGAGAGACTGATGGCGGAGGACTTCAAAGTGTCAGAACTATGCAGGAGCTATGGGAGCAGCATCGACGGATAGAAGAGGATCTGGAAAAGTGATGGCAGATGAGAAAGGATGGTCATGAGGATCTTGCTGCTGTGCCATTGGAGCATCGTATGCAGAATGGAATTTAGAGATTAGGTTGTCGATGGAGAGAGAGAGAACACATGACCTTCGAGGATAGTCGATGTCGTGTGGTACCTCAGATTGGCAATGTGCTGGCTCGTTCCCTGTTATCTTTGTGTGCAAAAATGTCTGGAGATTGCAGATTTCGAGGATCAGAAAGAAGTCAAAGGGGTAGATGAGCAGAAATAGGAATTGACAACGACGAGGATGTCGTTCTTAGAAAGAAAGGGAGAGGTGTGGGGGTAGCCTTTGGGCTACCTGCATAATATTTCTATTTCAATTCTATTATATAATTATGTAATTATCAATAGTAAAAGTGACATGACACAAAAAAATAATATATATCTTTGGACCTTCAACTACAAAAACTCTAAGACTACTTTCCCCTCCGAACTCGTTATCCTTCCCACACATGGTTGGACTCCTGGAACCTTAAACTACCTTACAAAAATAGGAAAATCTCCCCAAAATGTGAAGGCCTCTTTTGTATCCTAGAAAGACTTGGTCCTCTTACATACCACTTGGAACTTCCCCCTAAATAGAACATTCACCCTGTATTCAACGTTGCATTACTAAAACCATACCATGAAACAACTAAACATAGCCCAAACAATCACTGACAGATGTCAAAATACATCAATGGAGAGAACTCACCAGAAGTAGAAAAAATTCTGGTACACCAAAGTTAAGGACAAGGCATCCAATACCTAGTTCAGTGGAAAGGACATAGAGTCTCCAAAGACTCCTGGGAGAATAAAAAGGCCCTACTACACATCAGTGATACTCTAGATGCCAATAAAACCTTCCATTATCTGAACCCAAACCACCCTTGAAGGATAACTTGGACCGATATCCCTATAGCCAAGGTACACTCAATCTGGGCATCTTGAACATAATAGAGGGGTAATGTTATGTACATTTTCTCCCTCTAATACCCTCCTACTTCATGGCAGTAGTGGCTGATGTAGTTGATATGCTTAGTCATCCAAAGCTGTAATTGTCATATATGCAGAATGAGATTTTCATCTGGGCCTCTGGCCCATCCAGAACCCTCTACTAATTCTGTGTTATTAAGTTTGTGCTGAAGTCAGTCTGCTATGCTCCCTTTCTACAACAGTTTATGTGACAGTAAGTAGTGTTGTCTATCAGGTCACTTTGCTCTTTTTTAATAACAGTTTGTGCAGCTGCAAATAGTATCATCTATTAGGTCACTTTGCTCTCTTCTAACAACAGTCTACAACACAGTGAGCAATATTGTAAGTCAGGTCATTCTGCTCCCTTTCTACTATGGGAGTTTGCACTGTTGTAAGTCAGGTCACTCTGCTCCCTTCTTACAACAGTAAGGCCACAGTCAGTTCACTTTGCTCACTGCCTATTCTAATTTATTCCAATTTATTTGAATTTATTTGAATTCTCACTGAATTTATTTGAATTTTACAGAATTTTACAAAATTTTTCAAGAGAGTGTGTGAAGAAAGCTGCTTGGTCAGTTCTGAGTCAGCTGCCATCATCCCACATTTGGTCTCGCATACATAGTAGACAAGGTTTTCATCTGGGCCTCTGGCCCTTCTTAAACCCTCTACTAATTAAGTTTGTGCTGAAGTCAGTCTGCTATGCTCCCTTCCTACAATATTCTGTGTAATAGTAAGTAGTGTTGTCTATCAGGTCACTTTGCTCCCTTCCAACAACAGTCTGTGCAGCTGTAGATAGTGTCGTTGATCAGGTTGCTATACTCCCTTCTTTCACTGGTAATTTGCACTGTTGTAAGTCAGGTCACTCTGCTCCCTTCTTACACTGATAGTTTGCACTATTGTTAGTCAGGTCACTCTGCTCCCTTCCTACAACAGTAAGGCCACAGTCAGCTTGCTTTGCTTACTACCTGTTCCAATTTATTCCAATTTATCCCAATTTATTTGAATTTTGTAGAGGTTTTTGAGTGAAAAGAAAGAGTGTGGGAATGATTAGGTACATATATGTGTCATCCATCATCCCACATTTGGTGCAACATACATACTAGACAAGATTTTCATCTAGGCCTCTGGTCTGGCTTGTGAAGTTTGTGTTAAAGTCAGTCTGCTATGCTTCCTTTCTACAACAGTCTGTGGAATAGCAGATAGTGTTGTCTGAAAGGTCACTATGCTCCCTTCCTCCAACAGTCTATGAGGATTTTCTTTCTAACTTATTTCTTTATCTCTCAAATCATAAGAAAAATCAATCTCAAGTCCATGGTCACATACATATACAATCTATAATCTAATGCTATTGAATACTTCTTTATATACTACATTAAGTGTTCTTCTACTCTCTTGACTCTACTCTGGAAGAAGTACTGAGATGTTCAGAGGTGAAGTATATCTTGAAAAGGCCACATAAAGTTGTCCATGGGAGAATACTGATGTCTGCAAATTAATTCCTACATGCTCTACTGACTGTCCTTGAGACTTGTTGATAGTCATAGCAAAGGCCAGCCTGACTGGGAATTGAAGTCTCTTGAGTGGCACAGGCAATGTCTCTGCATTAGGTAACAACCTAATTCTTGGAATCAACACCACCTTGTCTTTAAATCTTCTGTCCTTGCTGATAATCCTGCACTGGAGCACCTTTCTTCTCACATTCAACACCACCATTCTTATCCTATTACAAAGTCCTTCTCCTGGATCCAAGTTCCTTAATAAGATAACTGGAGAGCCAACCTTGAGACAAAGCAAAGCAGGAGGCAATCCACCAGCATTGAGTTGTTGAAGAAACTCTGCAGGATAAGCATAGTGCATTCTATCTTCTTCAGACACAGAGTCCACACTTCTCAGCATATAGACCTCTGCAGTTGGGTTGAACTGTTGGAGAATGGCCTTATTGATATCATGGACTTGATCATTTCTAGGACAAAGAATAATGCGATCCAAGAAGTACTGGTCATCTTGAGCCCTTGAGTTGCCAATTCCTAGATAGATCCTGCTGATAAGAGCATTGAGATTAGCACAAACCATAGACTGAGGAACTTGAATCATCTTATTATTATCCATAGTTGCCCCAGTACCAATCTCCAGCAACCACTGAGCATGTTGATTATTAGCTTCTGAGTGACCCAAGCACATATTCTGTCTGAGATGCAAGAACTTGATATGTTCTCATAAGTTTCCTCTACAAAGAGATGCTGCTACCACTTGTTGATGTGTTCCCTTAGGCACCACAGGCAAAGTCTGACAAAAATCTCCTCCAAATACCATTGTGATTCCACAAAATGGATAATCATTCTAGATAATATGTCAATTCAAGAGCAATCAAGTACAAGTAATTACTTCAAGCAAGTCTTTGAGATATTGATCAACAGCATCAATATCATACTTGTGCTGCATAGAAACTTCATCCTAAATGATAACCTTGGTTTGTTGGAGGACTGGAAACATATAACTATTGTGTTTGAGTCTAGCCACAGAGTCTTCATGAATAGAAAGAGGAATCTTGAAGCATGAGTGAGATGTTCTTCCTCCATTCAACAAAAGAGCAGCAATTCCAGATGATGCCACACACAGTACTATCTGACCTCTTCTTCTAACCTCAGCAGCAATAGTGTTACACAAAAATATCTTCCCATAATCACCAGCAGCATGAATAAAAAAAAGATAACCCTGATTGTTGGTGATAGACTCCAGGATAGCATCAAAAGCAGTAGCTTGATCAGGATTGAAGATTGCCCTTTGCTCATCTACCAAAGTAGCCATTTCATCTACATCATACTGCTCAGCTTGCAAGAGAGGATTGGGAATTCTGTGAGCCCACTGTTGCTGTGGAAGAGGCATTAGTGGAAAATCAGCCAGACTTCTTTTCATTCCCACTAATATCCTGTTGAGATCACAAAGGCCATAATCATAAACATCATCCTCTGGTATCTCCTGGTCAGCTTGGTAGTGGTTCATATGATGTAGTTTGTGCTTGACATCATCACATAGTCCAGTCTTGAACTGATCCCAGAGAAGATAAGGTTCAGCCACTTCATCAGTCAGCAAGATAACTGCCAACAACTGATGACATGCTATTCCAGGCTGCATTGCAATTGCTTCCTCCAAGCAAATCCTCTACTCATGATCATCCTCCAGTAATCCCCTTGCCATACATGCTTTCTTGAATGTAGCAAACACTTGGCCATTCCAGGTCCTCAGATGCTCCCAACTCTTTCCACCTTCAAATATAGTCAAAAGAAGTCATAAAAAGAACTGCTCTCTCTTTGATGGTGACACAAAGTACATTCTTCCAATTACTCTAGCACGTCATCTTGGATGCCATGACTTGTCTTTGGCATTCCAAGTATAGTGTTGAGGAAACTGCCAGTAGGTAAGGCCCAAACCATCATCATGTACAGAGTTATAGTCAAACCAAGCAATCAGCTAAGTCTTCTCCACATTTTGCCTAGCTAATACTTCATTGATAGTCTGGTGAGCATGGAAGTTAACATAATGTTCATTAGGAAGATGGATAGGAAGACGTTGGACTGCTGGTAACTCTCTATACATATTGAATTCAAAGATCTTTCAGTATGCTTCTATTGGACCAATAAAGCGACCATCCAAATGAGCCTTGATTTCATTCTGTATTCCACCACTAATCTCCATAGTTGCTCTATCAGGACCCTTGTAGATGTACTTGCTCAGATACTTGACAGTTCCCAATCCAGCTGAGATCTCAACATTGAGATGACAATCAAAGAGAAGAAGAAGTTGAGGACAGTGGAGGACTACATATTGATTAGTGAATCTGGCCCCATTGCATTCAAAAACCAAGCCATTGTCAGGCCTAGCATAAAGTAGATAACTGTCCTCAGCCCAATCTGTTCTCTCTCTATAATCCTTGGAAAAGTGTTTACTACATTTTCCATTGACCATACACTTGGCTTGGGGATTGTCAGCTCCACATGGACCATGTAGCATATATTTGGTGACTTTTGCATAGAGAAGTGGCTGTAATTAAGAATCAGAAAGTTGTGCTGAGATCATAGAATTTATATGACAAGGGTCTCAAATGTAATCTTGAGAGTGTAGAAAGATAAGCAAGTGAATATGGGGAAGACCTCTTTTCTGGAACTCAATAGTATGAATATGAGCAATGGTAGTGCCAAAGAAGCTATTGTCAATGAGTTTGAGGAGTGCTTTCTTCTTTTGCTCAAAGACCCATGATACAATATCAGGACGATCAGTAGCTGTTTGACCAGAGAAGAGACTGTGGAGGATTTCTGGCCACTTGGGATTAGCAGTCATGGTAAGGAAGAGGTCTGGTTTGTGGAAGTATCTGCAAATGGCCATAGCATCCTGAAATAGCTAGGTCATAAACCTAGAACTCTCCATATGAGAAGAGGGCAGAATGAGTTTGTGTCCCAAAACCCTAACATCTTTTCTATCATGCCTATCATGCATAGCAGTATCCTGAAGTCCCTGGTAGAGCTCAGATCTAAGAGTATGTTGATGTGTTCTAGCCCAGTTAAGTCTCTATAAGGGGACACCTCTATTTCTACCCCTGAACAGTATGACAACACTCTGAAGCTACCTTAGCCTGTTTACTAGTGAACACTTAAACACACTAGTTTAGCTCCGACCCTGCTAACCCTGACACTAAGGGATGTATATAATGTAGAGTATCCCTCTAGGAGCCTCATCCTATTCTCTGAGGATTCTCCTG
>Ga0153965_1000065_pt1 | contig 16486 bp, 16 predicted proteins | sample TSFL049MetaG_FD_104707 | JGI IMG/M metagenome (GOLD analysis project Ga0153965, IMG submission 104707) | Attine ant fungus gardens microbial communities from Florida, USA - TSFL049 MetaG | ecosystem: Host-associated > Fungi > Mycelium > Unclassified | place: USA: Florida, Paynes | collected... | reverse complement strand
TTTTCGCTCCTAAACTCCTGTTGTCTACTCCTATAGGATCACAATGTAGACTAGTTACTGGTACTCCTCCTATTCCGGACTTAGTATAAGTACTCCAGTAGTTACATCCTAGTTCCTTAGTTCGTAGATTAAAGTCATTTACGTCTTTTCCTTGTTCTATTCTCACTCCTATTAATCTATACCATTCCTCTCTGAAACTCCTGGCAACAATTCCGTCCTCCTGAAATATGCAACCACACACGTGACAGTAGATCGAGGCATAGTGCACGAGCTGAGGCCAAGGTTGTTCCTCCACTTTTGTTGTCAAATCCCTTCCATTCCAGAGTAACTCTGCTTCACTCCGGGTCACTCCGCTCCCGCTCTGCACGTCCTTGACAATATCCTATGCTATATTTTCACAGAAAATTCTCTAGCAGTATAACATCTCCCCCCCACTACAAATGACTGCTTTTGTAAAAGGATATCTAGGGCAATACTTAGTATTTAGGTAGGCTTCTACCTAGGACCATTATTCTTCTTATCGTGTTTCTACTCTTTTCTTGTTCTCCTGTCTATAATATGTGGTCGATGCCTTCTATTTTATATTTAGGACAATGTGCAATTATCAGTTGGTACCTTGTGCCTATGTGTCTGACCATCTGTTATAGTATATATATCAGCAAGTATATGTAGATATACCTTACTTGAATTTCATACTAGCTTCTGGGACTATCTAATAAAGCTAAAGGTAATCAATCGCCTCTGAGTGGTTTTCTAATAGTCCTCAGTCATCTTCTTGAGGCTAGTTATATGGTTCCAGATCCATGTTGTCTTTGTCTATTCTCCATATCTTGGGTCTCAAGTCCTCTGGCTATGTAATCTCTTCTGGAGCTGCTTCTAGACATAACATTTATCTAGTTACAACTTATTCCTATTTGTCTGTCTGAACATCTTTAGGACATTTTTCTTCTAGTGTTCATCTTGAGGTGAGTGTCATTCCAACTATGACCTGCTTAGTAAGCATGACTAATCACTCTGCTACCCCAGGTTATTGTCTTTCTTTGCACTCATTACCTTGTCATCCTAGCCTGTACTCAGGCTATATTTTCTTCTATATATATCATTAGATCTTATTACTTGGTCTGCAAAAAAATGTCTGAGCTGTTAGCACAAGTTTAGCAACTACTTGCTGGGGCATCATCCCAGCCTCTTACTACCACTCAACTCTCCCAGATTCTGTCTGCATTGGCTACTAGTTCTAGTACTGATTTTCCATTTGATTCTAAGTCTTTGTAAGACAAGTACCTCTTGTTCTGATATCTTTCTGATCTTGTTTTCTAATCAATTTCTGATGAATTCCAATCTAGTGTCAACTAATCCTAGGGGTTCCAATCCTGGCTTGATTTGTGCTTGGCAGTCCCTCTAAGTCCTAAGACATCTGCTCTTGTAACATGTCTACTCAAGCTATCTCTATTTGTTTGTCTGCATAGTTATCTATTTGAAGCTTTAGTTTTCCACTGTAGTAGAGTCTGTGCAAGAGGACCTCTCACATATGACTCCAGAGCCTATATTAGTCCTCCAGAGTAACCCTGCAGCTGATCAAATATTAAGTAGTAATATTTGATCTTACCCCTATTGTTCTAAGTGCCCTCTGTTGCCTCCTAATACACTTTCATTGTTCAGACCCTAGTTACCAAAAGCAAGGATGCAAGGACACTGTAATATATATATTGTAGATTATTCCCTCCAGGAGCCTCATCTAATTCTTTGAGGAATCTCCTGGAGGTAGGTTGTAACATGTTTCATAGAGTATAATTTAACTGAGGAATCTCCTGGAGTGCTCCACTCTGGTCACCCTTACAGTATATATTGACACTTCTAGTTGTCTATTTTCCTCTAACCAATTGTCTGGTTTATTATTCATAGATCTTTCTTGATGACTTCTAGTAGGACTGTCTCTTCTATAAGTCCAATCTAGATTCTGGTGATACTCCTAAGCAATCATTAAAAGCTCATTCTATCACAAGTCATTTCTGGTAATTCATTTCTAGTTTTTTTATTCATCTAGTAGCTATTCTGATGGTCTTGAATATCTTTCTTTGCAATCTAGATAGCTCGACAATCCTTTCTAATCATTAAACCACCTCAAAACCCTCTTATTACAAGATCTAATTGTCTAGTTGCAGAAAGCACTCCAGCTGTCCCTTCAACATTTCTTGTGCTCTCTCTTAAGCTTTTGTTTTATTATCTGTTTAAGCTGCTGGTTCCTTGCTCTCCAGTCAAATTCACAACTGCTATATCCAACAGTGTTTCATGCTCTTGAGCTAGGGCAACTAAATTCTTCTAATAGTGAAATCTTTGTATCTGAATAACATTTGTAATATATATTGTCTGCATGGTTGATCAATTAAATGACCATTCTAGTTGAGTTGCACATTTTTAAAAAATTTCTTGAAGTTTTTTCTCCTTTTTGCTTTCAGTATAGGATGTCTACTCTCTCCCTCCTTTTTCTAATAACTGGTGTCCTCACCATTATTCTTTCTACTTCTATATATCTTCTAGAATTTATCCCATAGTCAGGCTGTTATAAATCTATTAAGGTGTTTGTGCTGATGAGATCAAAGGGAATTTAATCTCAAGACAAAGATGATAACAAATAAAAGTAAAATAATCTCTGAGATATTTCACAATTGTGCACTAAACAAGTAGGCACTGGAGAGATGATCAAATAACAAAGAGGGCTTGAGAAAAGGGAAAATAGAGAAGGACTCAAGTAACTGAAAGAAATAATAATAAAGGTTTTTTAAAGATCCACTCGAGGTTGGTCTTACTGTAATAGGATCTCTAAGACACGTGTTTGTCTCATATCGTGACACTACTGCTCTTACCTAATCTAGTAGTCTGGCTTGCCATCAATACAGCAGAACTACCTAGAACTCCTATGCCGTCATGTGGGCTTTTCTTCAGCTGACCATACAACTGGAAGCCAACTCCAATAACATGTAGCAAGTGGTTACTCCTAGCGTAAGTGAATGCCCAAGTCCATTGGGGCTTGAATTCCCATCAAGGGAGAGGTTTGGTAGTTTTTAGAAAGTAAAGAAAAACACTCAGAAAAATAGAAACTTAATCACTCCAAATAGCTGTTAAGCTCTAGAGCAACAGAAAGAGATGATGATGGGGGTATGATACTTGAGTTCCCTTCTGTACCCTCAAGTATTTTATTATGATTATAAAGCAATAAGACAACAAAGAAAGCAAGACAAAGAAAACCTTCAAATTCCCAAACCCAACAAGGCCAAAATAATGAGATGGTGTCACACCGTACAAATGTTTAGGCAAAATAAGTGACAATTTGCACCCTAATAACCAGAATAACTGGCTTGAGAAAAGAACTTGGCCCCCTAGAGATGTTCCCTAGATGCCCAGTCGTGAACTCGAGCACCTAGCTTGAGTAGCAGAGTAGTGGCTATGACTACTGCTACATATACCTTATAGATGCTTGCCCAGGTGCCCTGTACTGGATTTCTAATGGATTTCCCTTCTAGAAGTGCTCTCAAGAACAGAAGCGAACTTAGATGGGTTAACACGACCCAAGCGACGTCATGTCTTAGTGGCCAGCAGTATTATTCATAAAAGAGTTACAATCAGATCTGAGCCATCATCACTGATAGCTGATTATAGCAAGATCAAGATAGTTGAGATACCACAGAGTTGCATTGCAACGGCAGTGGAAGGGAATTGGAATACGGAGAAGTAAGAAGACATAAAAGAGGTAAAGAGAAGAACAGAGAAGCTGAGGAGAGAGATAGCAGGAAGGCTAGATGAAGGTAACGCGCTCGAGAGAAAGACAACTCAAGATCACCGTCTCTGTCTATGGCCCAGCAAGAGGCTTGAGACCTGACCATTATGTGAGAGAGGATTGCCAGAATAGGACTAGAAGAGTGGGGAGTAGTTAGCTAGTGTTCAGGAGGGGCGCCATTTCATCATTGCTGTAAGGGAACCACTTAGAGGTGATCACCCTTCAAGCTAATAGATAGTCCCAGAAGCTAAGTTGAGATTCAAGTAAAGTATATCTACGACAGCTTGCTAGTATATATACTCTATACTAGATGATCACACGCACAGTCACATGTACATAGATCAGTAATCACAATTGTCCTAATAATAGAGAGAAGGCATCACACCACATGACATAGACAGGGAAGACTCAGAAATGGTGGGAGTGCAATACACGATCTGTCACTGGGCCACTAATAGAACAGACCCTCAGAACTTACTAAGCATGATCCTAGATGTCCTCTTACAATTGCAGCCTTACTCTGTTTGGGAATTCAGAGGTTTTCTTTGTCTCACTTTCTTTGTTGTCTCTTTGCTTTGTAATCATAATAAAATACTCTAGGGCACAGAAGAGAACAGAAGCATAGACCCCTATCATCATCCCTCTCTGTTGCTCTAGAGCTTAATGGCTATTCTTGAGTGACTAAATTTCTAAGTTTTTAAGTGTTCTCTTTTACTTTCAAAAATCCACTGTCATATTCCAGAAATATGATAATTATATAATTTATTTCTCCTAATAATTCTCCTAAAATTAATAATAGTAGAATAGCATAGTAGACTACTCTCCTCCTATTCCGGACTTTCTATAAGTACTGAGTAGTAATTCCTCAGTCTGTAAATTAATGTCAATTAGTCCTAATCATAGCTCATCCTCTCCGACTCCTCAACTTGCCTGCTTAGGACCTCTGTCTTGACGACTTCCACTACTCCGAAATACGCAACCAACCTTACGACTGGAGACCGGAGCGCAACACATAAGTTGAAGCCAAGGTTGTTCAACAAGTCGTTCTCCACTTCGACGTCCTTGATAGTCCACCAGAGTCTTCTTTCTGGTTTTGCAATCACTGTTAAGTACTATCTATTCTCTGAGATAGCTTAGTACATCATTCCAGAGTATAACTCTATTATTACTCCATTCCTCCACACTCCGTTTGTTCATCCTTGACACCTACCAAACCTCTCCCTCGCCAGGAATTCAAGCCTCAACGGACTTGGACATTCGCTTGCGCTAGGAGTTAATAGCTCACTACATGTCATTGGAGTTGGTTTCCAGTTGTATGGTCAGCTGAAGAAGAGCTCATACGATGGCACAGAAGTTCTAGGTAGTTCTGCTATATCGACAGTGAGCCAGACTACTAGACTACGTAAGGGCAGTAGTGTCATGACATGAGATGAACGCACGTCTTAGAGATCCTATTATAGTGAGACCTACCTCGAGTGGACTCAAAATACTTTATTATTATTTCTTTTGGCTATTTGAGTCCCCCCCTCCTATCTCCCATTGTCCTTAAGCTCTCTTTTTATATTTGATCATCTTCCCAGTGCCTACTTGTTAGCACACAATTAGGAGACATCTCAGGGACTTCTTAAATTCTCATTTGTTTTCACCTTTGTCTGTAATCAATTCCCTTTGATCCCCATCATCTGGAGCCCACCGCGAGGGGAGTTTCAGATTTCTTAGGGAGCTTTTATCATTACCACGCCATTTACTTATTCTTCTTCACATTTTTCCAAACAAACATCCAATAAAATAGCTAATAACACTAACAACTCTATCCGAGCAGACATTTCTTTAGAAACTAGAATGAGAAGTCGACAGACTTCAGCAGCATAATGCGCCAGAACAACTGAACCAGTACTAGATCCAGAACAACTGTTGAGAAGGACAGTACTATCTCGACGCACTAGATCAGCCATGCCAAACCTTTCAATCGTGGAAACAACAATTTATCATATACCAAAACTGGGTTCTCATCAGACCACAAGCCTAACCCCTTTGTTGAGAATAGAGCCGACAGGAAAGGACTGTCTTTACCAGAACTGTTTGATATATCCCTTCAGCAACCATCATCAAGGAACTGAATCTAGAAGAAGAACTTCTGGAAGAAGCATCTATTCTCTCACCCAAAATTCTTGGCAACACTTCGAACTCACAACAAGCATGACAGAACCTGACTTCACCACCACCAAGAAATAATAGAAGAATGCCATTGACACTGCATATGCTCCTGGCCTTGAGCCCGAGCACTCTAAGATGGGATGGTTGAGCCAGGAACCTCCAGACTTATATCAGACTCATCAAGCAGATGCTCACTGCGACGGAGATTATGGACGAGCAACAAAAACTCAGATGGCTAACAGAATACATCGATCCTGACATAAATGATTAATGGACGAGTTTCAAGGAGTATATAAGAGGAGACTGGGATAGCTTTATGAGCTGCCTTAAGTCAGAATATCCTGAGATAACTATAGAAGAGCAGGGTTCTATGGACCAGCTTAGACAGCTTTGCCGATAAACCTCAGAGATTAGCCTAGCCAAAGAGGAACGTCTGCTAGACTTTAAATAGAAATTCTTTTTATAGCGCAGAAATGTTTGAAGCCACTGGCTATTACAGGAAATAGAGAACTAGTGGAGTACTTTGTACGGTACCTGGACGCCAACTTTAGGGAAGCCTTGAACTTAAGATTGAGTCTTCAGGGTCATCTGAGGGTAGACGCGCTGGGAAGAAGCCATGTTAAAGATCCCTATGCTTTAGATCAAGTAATACAGAAGGCCATTGACCTAGTCAGTGGTAAGACCATAGCTAGAGCCTTGCAGCATAGTGCAACGCCAGGTTTGAGTACAGGGAAGTGTTAGGGCACACTCCACACACAAGGCAAAGGTACTAAGAAGCTAATGGGTAGATCCTGAAGCTAAGATGATATTCAACTGAGGTATATCTATGACAGAAGACTAGTATTTATACTACTAGATCGTCAAGGCACCGTTCTCATGGTACCTGACATATATTCACACATTGTCCAATAATAGAATTGGAGGAATCACATGGATTGTCACAGAAGGAAAAGTAGGAGAGACATAGGAATGCGATCAGAGAGATGGTGGCTCTTAGGTAGGAACCTACTCACGTCACTAAGCACAGCCCTAGGGATATCCTCTTACAGGAAGTTGGATCCTGACTCAAGAGCACCCATGCTGTTCACAAAGCAAGAGGTAATGAGAAAAGTAGAGTTGTCCCCAGATTTAGAGAGTTTACAAATGAATATGAATGTACTAAAAAATATGTACGAGAAACAGGAAAAAGAACAAAAAAAGCATGAGAAGCACATTCAGAGTCTAATCAAGAGTGTTCATGCCTCAGTCAGCAGAAGCAGGTATCAGAGGGAGTTCCCACCTCCCCAAAATCAGAACAGATATGCTGGTCCTAAAGGACCAGCGCCACTAAGATTGTCTAGGAAATGCTACTATTGTTTTGGGACAGATTACCTGTTTCTGAACTGTATAGTAAAGAATGAAAATAAGCAGAAAGGATTAATATTAGTAGACGGTTTTACCGTCAGATTTGTAAATGGGGATCTGATACTTACAGACCCTAATCTATCTATAAGAGAATGCATAAAGAAGTATCTACTGTCATCAGTGGCAGTAATGCTAATGAGTGACCCAGACCTAGAATTAGCAGAGTTTTTGGATAGAGAGCCCGATACTAGGTATAACCAAGATATATTACCCAAGACTATATTGAAGAGACCATAGGCCAGTCCCTCTAGAAAAGAACAGCTGCGGTCAGAAGTGGCATAGCTAAGAAATAAAGTAAAGGACCTAGAAGTCATGCTACAGAAACTACAGACAGACAGCAACCCAGAACCAGAAGAGGAGGATATGGAAGAATTCCTCAGAAGAATAGCAGCTGAGTATACTTAGTTGAAAGGATTGCAAAAGAAAAGGGGTGGATTTTTAGAGAAACCGAGGAAGAAACTGTCTCTCGAGAAAGCAGTTCGTTTCTGAGAGTCACATGTTTCAGAGGGTCCTATAGACAGCCAAGAAACAGAGGTTATAACAGAGCCTAGGATCAGTCCTAGAGCCCTAGGAAGTGGAGCAGGAAAGAATTTCGCTAAACGGAACGAGTTCTTATACCAAGAAGTACCATCTCAGAAGCTAGTAGTGGAAGTTCCACCTTTGTCTGCTAAATATCTTAGACAGTTCCAGAAGAAAGAGATACCTCTGAAGTCAAAGGTGCTGATAGAAGAAGGTGTCAAGGCAGAAGATATTTTGGATAGAATCTTGAAAGATGAGATGATTGTAACACTGAAAGGGTGCAAAAGGAAATTGCATACTGGTACAAACAAAATAATGATGTGCCAGCTCCCAATTGCATGTTAAAGGTCCAAGGGATGATTATCAAAGTTGAAGGTTTATAAATAATTAGAGAAATAAGAATTATATACAGCTCTAGTAAAATATATATTGGTGGTTGTGAAAGGATCGTAAGATCTCTCTAGATCGTCGTCACATAGCCTCCCTAAGATGTCAACCTTTACATACCATAACAAAAGCTCCTCTGGAAAATACAGTTAGTTGATCACTCATAGACCCTCCACACTCAGTTGCCCTCTTGTCTGCACCCCCAACACCAAACCTTATGGGTGTGATGCAATCTAAGTGTGCACCTAGCCAAGCTTTCCCAGCCTGCTATTCTCTCTGAAGTCTGCCTGAGTTGCATCTGCGTTTTCTCTCTAGATCAAGTTCTGGGTATATTCTGTGTTCTTCCCAAGACACCCCACTAGTCCCAGTCTTCTTACTCTCAATAGATCCACATTCACGATTCCAGAGGCAGTGTAGATAGGGGTAGGAGTCAAGAGGCTCTTCTCTAATCCAACTGCACTCTGGATACTATATTAAAATATTACAAAGCCCTGAACTCAAGAAATAAAATATAAAAGGGAAACTATTACTACTTTTAGGATTCCATTGCCTCCTTTCTGTCCCAAGGCCTTCCAAAATCCCACTGATAACATGGCCCCCTTCTTTCTTTGTGATGATACATTCCTTCATCAAGTCTTTCCCATCAAAGATGACATGTCTTCATCGCCGCTTCCTTCTAGAATGTTCTTCTGTCTTCCCCTATTATGCTCTTGATGCTGCTTTGTAATGCAGACTCCATTGATTACCTGTTAAGCAGTTAGCAAGTCTCAATAAATAGCTAGTATTTCCAAGTCGCATTCTAGAGGTCATTTATCTAAGTATAACTAATCTGATGCCATCAATGCTTATTTACAAGCACAAAATCTATCAGTCCAAGTTTATCATCTTTCTAAGTTGGTCCATTCAAGAGTGGATCTAGAGCGTAGTCCCTCAGTAACTCTCTTAGTAACCCAATGCCAGTTTATCTTAATTGCTTCTCGAGGTCTCAATACAAGCTCTAGGTCGATTATCACCTGCTCAATGTACTTATCATATAGTGTTACATTCTGAGGATATAGAAAGGGTTCTAGAGTGAATTCTAATTGCGAATCCGTTAGTATAACATGTATCAAATATTATCTTCTGTGGAAAATTTACTTGCAGTATAACAATGTACTACTATAATCGAAGAAGATCTCTGGTCCCTGTGTTCAAACCAGGAGACTGGGTATACCTAGACATGTCAGATATCAGGACGATACGTCTATCTCTGAAGTTGTTGTATTGGAGACTGGGACCCTTCAAAATCAAATGCGAAGTAGGGCTGTTAGCCTACCACCTTAAGTTGCCCCATGGAATGAGACAGTTACATCTGGTGTTCAATGTTGTAAAGTTATCTGCTGCCCCAGAAGATCCAATACCAGAAAGGAAGCCACAAGCCCTGCTGCCAACCATTGTTGTCGATGGAGAACTAGAATAGGAAGTAGAAGAGATATTAGATAGTCGCTAGCACCAAAGGAGGTTCTAGTTCCTAATTAAGTGGAAGGGTTTCAGCAGAGAGCACAACTCTTGGAAAGTGGCCTCCAATGTCAAGGCACTAGACCTTGTCACAGAGTACTATCAAAAGCACCCAGCCGCCCTGAGACATATCCACTGGATGGACTTCAATGCCCTTTTCAAGTCTGGAACCATTGCTTCGAGGCGCAGCAACCTTGAAGAGGGGGTAAATGTAAGAGGATTTCTCACACACAACTCCAGAGCCCATATTAGTTCTCTGGAGTGACCCTGCAGCTGATTAAATATTACTAAGTAATATTTGGTCTTACCCCCATCATTCCAAGAGCACTCCATTGCCTCCTAGCACACTTTCATTGTTCAGACCCTAGTTACCGAATGCAGGGACGTGTAAGGGGACACCTCCATCTCCATCCCTAAACAGCATGACAACACTCCGGAGCTACCCTAGCCTGTTTACTAGTGATACTTAAACACACTAGTTTAGCTCCGATCACAGGGACCCTGAATGCAGAACCAGTATATAGTGTAGAACATCCCTCCAGGAGCCTCATCCTAATCTCTGAGGATTCTCCTAGAGTCTTGTGTCCAGTCGCCCTTACAGCAGATTAGGATCTTAAAAAGCGGAGCCTTGAACTATCCCAGTGGACAGCCACCCAATAGGTCGCCCTCCCTTGCCATACCTGACCCTCTGAAAAATTCCACTCTTCAGATGTCGTTGCCCCCGGACACTCCTCAAGGCGTCGCCAACGCCTTAGGATACCTGCAACACCATCTGCAAGAGCTCACGGAGAGACAACATGTCTCCAAAAGTAACATTAACTCTACTCTGGCAGCCCTGACCGTGCAGCTACAGTAGCTCACACAGTTAGTGGCTAATCCCCCTCCTCCGGCCATACCAAACACACCTTCCCCACCTGTACCAGCCCCTCCGGTGTCTCCGCCCCCCGCTCCACCAGTCCAACGGACATGCCCCAAGCTCTCCTGCCCCCTGGACTTCAATGGAGAACATCACAATGGCCACGCATTCCTGAACTCCTGCTCCCTCTACATACGCCTAGCCCCGGAGCAGTTCCATGACAAACAGGAGAGGATTCTCTGGGCTCTCATGTTCTTCAAAGGAGGTCGTGCTGCCAAGTGGTCCAAAAACATATTCCGTCAAGAAGCGAACACTGGCGTTTTCCCCATCCAAACCTGGGGAGACTTTGAACAACAATTCCGGCTGCACTTCTTCCCTGCAAACGCAGAGGCAGACACGATCAACGCTTTGGAAGGAACTTCCTACCACCAAGGAAATCGGACGGTGGACGACTATTTGGACAGCTTCCAAGCCCTGGTCTCCAACGCAGGTTATACAGATCCCCAGACACTGGTGGTGAAATTTCGACGAGGTCTCAGACTAGGCATTCAAAACCAGATTGCCACCATGCCCTATGGACGACCAGCTGACACCGACCCCGATGCGTGGTATAGAGCAGCAAGGAGAATTGACCAGGCACGCCTCGCAAACGAAGCCTTCCAGTCTGCGTCGTGCTCTGCCCCTTCCGCTTCAATCAAAACCGTCTCTACCTAACCCCCACCATTGTCCATAGCAAGGTTACCCCTCGCTCCGCTCCCTCCGGTCATTCCGAAGCCTCCGCCGACTGCTCCGTCTATGGGAGTCCCCATGGATGTGGACGCCGCTAGAAAGGCGAGGTCTTTGCCTCCGCGAGGATGCTACCGATGCGGAGACGCGAACCATGTAGTCTGGGATTGTCCCCATCACATGGACGTCTGTCAACTCACCACGGAGCAGCAGGAGGAGTTGATTGAAGATCTGTTAGCGTTGAAAGATGCAGTCCTGATAGAAGAGTCTTGCCCTCCGGAAGAAGAGGATTTTGCATAGCGCGGCCGGCGATAAGTGCGCCCCGGTCGCTAGTAAATAAGTTCACTGTATTGACTGTAGAGGACCCCAATACAATTGACAGTGAACTAGTAGACGCACTGCCTCCTATCCCCCTCATCTCCGCTCCGCTCCACAAACCCAAGTGGGAGAAGAGACTATCCAAACTCCTTTTAATCAGCGCTCTAGACGTGCGAGGGACTTCTCTACTCCTGCCAGTAGAAATCGGAACCACGGATACGAGCGAGCTACACTCCGTCGAAGCACTCCTGGACTGCGGAGCAACCGGAAGCCTCATCGACAGGGATTTTGTCCATTCGAAAGGGATGAACACCCAGACCCTCTCGCATAACATCCCAGTCTTTAACGTCGACGGGTCCCCTAACGAGGCAGGACAAATCTCCGAGGTGGTGGATGTAGTTCTCCGCTATAAGACTCACTCCGAAAGGATGCTCTTGGCCGTCTCCAGACTCGGGAAGCAGAATCTGATCCTAGGCTACAACTGGCTCAAAGACCACAACCCCAAGATCGATTGGGAAAAAGGAGAAGTCGAAATGACCCGCTGTCCCCTCCGCTGTGAGGGAGGACGTGCCCTACGGAAGGAACAGACTCGCCAGAAGAGGATCGAACTCTGAGCCCTCCAATCTTGTCGTGACGAACCCACACCCCTGCTCCAAGAAGAGCTAGAGCCAGAGGAAGAGCCGCCGCAAACGCACCACTCGAGTTGGGAGCTCGGAGACCAATTGTTTCTCACACATCTCCTCCCAGAGCCCGACCAAGTTGACCTCCGAGCCACGACCACGACATCCCAGTGCCTTGTGGAAGGAGCCAGACGCAGCACAGAAACACAGGCCGCTGCCACTCTGCTGCCCACCTATGTCACGGAGTTCCGATCCGTGTTCGCCAAGGAGGACTTTGACATACTGCCGGAGCACCGCAAATGGGATCACACAATTGAGCTGATCCCCAGAGCAGAGCCCAAGTTGTCGAAGGTCTACCCCCTGTCTCTGCTGGAGCAAGTGGAGTTGGATGCCTTCCTGGAAGAGAACCTTCGTACCAGACGAATCTGACCCTCAAAATCCTCTATCGCAGCCCCCATGTTCTTCATTAAGAAGAAAGATGGTTCGCTCCGTCTGGTTCAAGACTACCGTGCACTAAACGCCGTAACCATCAAGAACAGATATCCGCTCCCTCTCATCTCCGAACTCGTCTCTCAACTTCGCAGAGCCCGATACTTCACAAAACTGGACGTCCGCTGGGGTTTCAATAATGTATGCATCAAGCCCGGAGATGAATGGAAAGCAGCCTTTCGCACCAACCGTGGCCTCTTTGAACCCCTCGTAATGTTTTTCAGGATGACCAATAGCCCCGCCACCTTCCAAACTATGATGAACGACGTCTTCAGAACCGTCATAGTGGAAGGGATTGTCATAGTGTACTTGGATGACATTTTGATCTTTATAAAGACAGAAGAGGAGCATGAACGAGCGGTCTGGAGAGTCTTGGAGATACTGACGGAACATAAATTATTCCTCCATCCGGAGAAGTGCGAATTCCACCAGAAGCAGATTGAATACCTGGGACTGGTCATCTCAGAGAACAAGGTTGCAATGGACCCTGTTAAGGTCGCCAGAGTCCGCGAGTGGCCCGTCCCGGAGAACTAGACTGATGTACAAGCTTTCATAGGTTTCGTCAACTTCTACCGTCACTTCATTCAAGACTTCTCGACCATAGCTCGACCCCTCTTTGACCTCACTTGCTCCGACCAGGCCTGGAACTGGGGTATCAAGGAACAGGAAGCCTTCAAACGTCTCAAGATGGCAGTGACCACTGCTCTGACCCTAGCATCATCCTAGGACTCGGAACCTTTCTGCATCAAGGCTGACAGTTCGTATTTTGCCTCTGGAGCCGTCCTCTCTCAGTAACTACCCGGAGAAGAAAAATGGCACCTGGTGGCTTTCTATAGCAAATCCCTGTCTCTGGTGGAACGGAACTACGAGATCCATGACAAAGAGATGCTTGCTATCATCTGGGCGTTGGAAGAGTAGAGGCACTTTCTGGAAGGAGCTTGCCACCCAGTGGAAATCTGGACGGACCACAAGAACCTGGAGTACTTCATGATGGCTAAGAAACTCAACCGTTGCCAAGCCCGGTGGTCTCTGTACTTAGCTCGCTTCGACTTCAAGCTGGTTCATCGCCCAGGACGCTCCATAGGGAAGCCAGACGCCCTATCGCGGAGACTGGACCATGGCAAAGGAGCCTCCGACAACGAAGACGTGATCCTCCTACAACCAGAACTCATAGCAGTCCAGGCCCTTGAAGGACTTCACCTGGAAGGACCGGAGCGAGACATGCTTAGAGAAATTCGTCAAGGGAACCAGAGAGGCGAGCAGGAAGAGCCCGTAGCAAAGGCAGCAAGAGAACTCCGGCAAGCATCAAGTAAGACGGTCTGCTCCGTGAAGTGGTCGGAAGAAGACGGAGTACTCCGATTCAGAGGCAAAATCTACGTTCCCCAGAATTCGGACCTATGAAGACGGGTAGTCTCGCTGTGCCACGATACGAAGATTGCCAGACACCCTGGACGCTGGAAAACACTAGAGTTGGTATCTAGGAACTACTGGTGGCCCCAAATGTCTAGGTATATTGGACAATACGTCAGCACCTGTGACCTCTGCCTTAGAACAAAACCAATAAGGCAGGCTCCGGTAGGCGAACTGCACCCTCTCCAGATCCTGGACTCGCGATGGAACACGCTCAGTGTGGACTTCGTTGTGGAACTCCCCCTCTCTTCCAGACACGACGCAGTGATGACAGTAGTAGACTCAGTATCGAAACGGGCACACTTCATTCCGACGCACACGACGGTGACAGCGAAAGGAGCAGCCCAGCTTTTCCTACATCAAGTCTGGAAACTCCATGGTCTTCCAAAATGCGTAGTCTCAGACCAAGGACCTCAGTTCATCGCTTGTTTCACCAGAGAGCTTTACCGACTACTAGGAATAAAGTTGGCATCTTCTACAGCCTGGCACCCCCAAACCGACGGACAGACGGAACGCGTCAACCAGGAGTTGGACCAGTACCTCCGGCTATTTGTAAACGAGCGGCAAGACGACTGGTATGACCTCTTACCCATGGCGGAGTTCCAGCACAACAACCACGTCCACTCTGCTACCCAACAACCTCCGTTCCTGCTTGACACCAGACGTATCCCTCACATGGGCTTTGAACCCCAACAGAATCACTCCGATCTAGAGACGGTAAATGAGTTTACGGAAAGGATGAGAATGGCGATCGAAGAAGCGAAGTCCGCGATCCGCAAAGCGCAAGAAGACATGAAGAGGTACTATGACCAACATAGAACTCCAGCTCTGGTGTTCAACCCAGGTGACAAAGTCTTCCTCAACGCATCGGATATCCAAACCATGCGCCCTTCGCAGAAACTCTCGCATCGACGGCTCGACCCCTTTGTAGTGGAACGAAGGATCGGACCTATGGCCTATCACCTAAAGCTACCATACCGGATGAAGCAACTCCATCCAGTGTTCAACGTAGTGAAACTCACTCCGGCTCCAGACGACCCGATTATGGGACGCAAAACGGAGGACCACCCACTGCCCATAGTCATTGACAGAGAAGCGGAGTGGGAGGTGGAGGAAATACTTGACAGTCGTTGGCACCGGAGACGATTCCAGTACCTCATCAAGTGGAAAGGATACAGCCGCGAACACAACTCCTGGGAGTCCGCTTCCGAAACCTTTGCACCAGAACTCACAGCGGAGTTCCATCGCAAACACCCCGGAGCTCCAAGACACGTCCGACGCGCAGAGTTCAACAACATTTTTCATTCTGAGTCCATTGCTCCGAGACGTAGCAATCTTGAAGAGGGGGTGAATGTAAGGGGACACCTCCATCTCCACCCCTAAACGGCATGACAACACTCCGGAGCTACCCTAGCCTGTTTACTAGTAATACTTAAACACACTAGTTTAGCTCCGATCACAGGGACCCTGAATGCAAAACCAGTATATAGTGTAGAACATCCCTCCAGGAGCCTCATCCTAATCTCTGAGGATTCTCCTAGAGTCTTGTGTCCAGTTGCCCTTACAGGATGCAAGGACACTGTAATATATATAATGTAGATTATTCCCTCCAGAAGCCTCATTTAATTCTCTGAGGAATCTCCTGGAGGTAGGTTGTAACATATTCTATGAAGTGTAATTTAACTAAGGAATCTCCTGGAGTATTCTGCTCCGGTCACCCTTACAGAAATGTAGCATGGGATACACTTTATACTTTTGGATTTTACTATTGAAATCCACTCTAGAGACCTCCTACAAGCCCCAGACATAATCTAGACCCAAGATTGGGTACTTCTAGTAGGCAGTTACCAAGCTGTCACCTGCTAGAATAACATATACCTTGGGAGGCAAGACTAATGAGCTAGCATCAGGTTTCTCAGATATAGACTATTAATGTTGAAGCTCTAGAAGTCAGAGGCTCAGGGATATCCTTAGAATATGAGATAGTCTTAATCTAGAGTGAACTTATAACACCAAGATGACAGATCAAAAGTCTATCAGTGACTAGTGATCCTATTACTACTAAACTTAGTCAAGAAACAGACATGCTATTAGACAATGATCATATCGCTGATGCTTAGACACACTGTCATGTGTTTTTAGACTATATTTGGAGTAGAAGAAAGCCAGTTCGGGGTTTGGAGAACAATGGGCAGGAGTGGAGTTATCACAAATGGTCACTTACTATTTGTGATGGGTGCTTTGATACTTTAAAGAGTTCAAAAATGCGAAGTTAGACAAGTGACAAAAGATGTTGTTAAGTCTGAGGTCTAATCCTCAGACTAT
>Ga0153965_1000064_pt1 | contig 16520 bp, 17 predicted proteins | sample TSFL049MetaG_FD_104707 | JGI IMG/M metagenome (GOLD analysis project Ga0153965, IMG submission 104707) | Attine ant fungus gardens microbial communities from Florida, USA - TSFL049 MetaG | ecosystem: Host-associated > Fungi > Mycelium > Unclassified | place: USA: Florida, Paynes | collected... | reverse complement strand
ACTTGCTATCCTCGGCATTACAGCCCGGTAAAGCGGTGGTCTGGATATCTGGACTATCGAGAGCTAACACAGGGGATATTGTGTTGAACGGCTTCTGGTTGAGAAAAAAAACGGTCCAATCATCCAACTGCGCTTCTGCACCATCGGGAAGCATTGATGATGCAAGTAAACTGGTTTGGAGGATCAATCCTGGCTCATATAGGTAGTTGCAAGGTAGTGATGTACCTCTCATCAACACCAAGGGGTTGAGGAAACTGGTATTTGAGCTGAGGGCCTTCAAAGATATGAAATTCAGCAAGGAGAACAAAAGAACAATGGTTGCCAGAGCCTGCCATGGGCAGATCTAAAAGCGAACAGAGAGCTAACTGGTGAGTTGAGCCTTCAAGTTGCTAGATTATGTCAGAAATTTCCATTAATGGTAGCATTCTAACTAACTATTGAGTAAATTACAACAAGGTTTTCATCAGGGGCTCTGGCCCATCTTGAACCCTCTACTAATTCTGTGTTATTAAGTTTGTGTTGAAGTCAGTCTGCTATGCTCCCTTCCTACAACAGTCTATGTAGCAACAGGTAGTGTTGTCTGCTAGGTTGCTTTGCTCCCTTTGTACAATGGTCTGTGCAGCAGCAGGCAGTGTTGTCTGTCAGATTGCTATGTTTCCTTCCTATAACAGTCTATGCAGTAGCAAACAGTGTTGTCTTTTAGGTTGCTTTGCTCCTGTCATGAGTTGTCTCAACCATAACTAGGAAAACAGACATAGACTGGAGTTGAACTAGTGACTAGTAAACACTTGTAGAATAAACAAGGACAAATAGTCTAAATTGTATATATAGTATAGCAGAATCAAGTGAGAACTCCATCAAGTTTTCTTCTAACCCTAAAGAGCCCCTCCTGGTCTAAACCCTAGGCTAGGATCTTAAGTCAGTTGCTGACAGAAGAACTCAATATCACTTCTAGGACACTGCTCACCTCAAGCCTTGTCTATTCTCTATTCTCTAAATTGTTTCAACTAGTGATTATTTTAAGTTGCTAGTCTGTCTAGATAGCAGGCCCTAGCTGTAAAGGGGACTTGGTAGTCAGTTAGGGACTACCAGTGAAGGTGTGGTACCAAACCCAGGTATTATATCCAAGACCTGACCTTACAATTGGGTAGTACTTGTTAGATTACTTGTAAAACTTTCACTTTATAAACTTTGTGCTAAAGGTACATTGTCACCTATACATGTAAAAAAGTAGCAGTTACTCCTTAGGAGACTGCTTAGTAGAGTAGGGATCTTCCCTGTAAAGTAATAGAGTAGCCCTAGTATTAGGACAGTAGTCAATAAGAAGATAGGTATTTGGTTAGATAAAGATCTTGTGCCTAATAGACATAGCATAAGTAAGATTAACCCTTAATTCCATATCTTGAGGCATCAACACAATGTCTTAACAACAATATCATTAACTTATAAAAAACCTACTTAAAAAAAGTATATACTGCTTTATTAAGAGTATAGTTAAAAGGAAAGCAAGAAAGAAAATACTAAGAATATAAGAAGTTTGGGCACACCCATAACTGTAGGAATGTTATCGCTAAGTCTTGATAACTCAAGGACCACCCAAGGTAAGTGTTCAGAAAGAACTCGATAAAGTTCTCCATTAGATTTGACTACCTACTTATACTACTTTACAAGTGGCTGTGCTCTACTATTATATGATCACATGTCCTTCCAGAATATTCTATGATTACATGACTTTATCACATGATATGATTACCTGATTTTCCCATGCTATTTATATCTTGTCTTTGTTATATGATTTGATGTTAGAGATCAAATGTTTAAATGCATGGGAAACTCTTTCCTTTCTGGGGCTCTCATAACATGGCTCCCCCTTTAAGATTCCTTGTTCTGAGGAATTTTTCTATTGACTCCAATTCTCATCTCACCTTTTCTCTCTCTTCCTTTTATACCTTCTTCTCCCCCAACTATATAGTAATTTTGCCATAAACTCCTTTGGCAATTCCCAGCTAAATTCCTTCTCTTCTTTTTCCAGCTCCTGTTGCCTAAGTTCTTCTGTTTCTTCCCTATACTCCCTCTCAAACTCTTTTACTAACTCTTTCACGTTTCCTAAATTCTCTCTATTTTTCTATGTGTCTTCTTCTGTTGTATACTCCTTCCATCATACCAAAAACTTCTCTTTTTCCTACACTATTCTTTTGTTTAAGATTTTTTCTACCTTGAACTCTTCTTTCCCCTCAATAATTACCAGTTTCAGTAGTATCTTCTTTTGCCCCTTTACCTGTGGTTTGTAGAGTCGTACTCTACTTATGTTTATTACAGGGTGTATTCTAATCGATTTAGGCAATTCTAACTCTACTACATTACTAGAGATGATTCCCTTAATTTTATAGGGGCCTATAAAGTGCTCTATCAACTTTTCTGATCTTCTTTCTTTCATTTGCCATTTCAAGTCCTTTGTACTTAGCAGTACTAAGTCTCCTACTCTGTATTCTTCACCCTTCTCTTGTTTCCTGTCTGCAAACTTCTTTATTTCCTCCTGCACTTTCCTTAGTGCTGTTTTTGCCTCCTTCTAGATCTTCCTCATCTTCTCTATGAACTTCCCTGCCACTTCATACTTTCCTTTTCTTCTTCTCTTGAATCCCATCCTTGGGTCTTGGCTGTAGTTTACTTTGAATAGCAATACTTTTGTTGCCACATGAATTTTGTTGTTATACACGAATTTTGCTATCTCTAACCAATCCGGCCACTGTTCTTGTCTGTGGTTGATAAAAACCCTCAGGTACTGCTCTAACTCCTGGTTTACCCTTTCTGTCTGCCCATCTGTTTGCAGGTGATAGGCCATCGAAAGTTTTGTTTGAATCCCTAGCAAATTGTTTAACTCTTTCATCATTCCTACTGCAAACTACACCCCTCTATCTGATACGATACTTTTTGGAAGTCCATGCAACTTCCATACCTGATCCTAAAACAGCTTTGCAAGTCCCTCCACTGATGTCTTTTCCATAGTTGCTATAAATGCACCATTTTACTAAACCTATTGCATACTACTAAAATCGCATTCTATTCCTGAGCTAATGGTAACTTTGTGATGAAGTCTACCGAAATATAACTCCATGGTTTCTCTAGGATTGCATTAGGTATCAACTTTCCTGCTGGTGTTTCGCTTCAATTCTTGTACCTCTGGTAGGCATCACATCCATCCACATATCTCCCTACTTCTTTCGTCACTCCTGACCACCAATAGTTTCTGGTAACCAGCTCTGTCATCTTCCATCTCCCTCTGTGCCCTCCTACTGGGGTATTATGGTGTAATTGTATTACTTCCCCTCTAAGTTCCTCTTCTGGCATATATATCTTCCTTCAGTACTACTCCGTCCTCTATTTCCTATTCCTCATCTCTTAATGCCTTTACTTCTGCCTTCTTTAGTTCTTCCACTGCTTTTACTACCTTTTCATCTCCTTCCTGTACCTTCTTTATTCTTTCTCTCAAATTTTCTTTTTCTATTATCATTTCTACCCTTCTAACCTACTCAGGTTTTATTAGTGTTCGATCCTCATTATCCCTATCTACCCCTTCTTGCCAATCTGGTCTTCTACTCAGTCTGTCTGCCTTCCCTATGCTCTTTTCTAGAACATGTTTCAAGGTAAAGTTAAATTGTGATAGATATAAGGCCCATCGTGCTTGTTGTTGATTCAACTTTTGACTTGTTATAAAATACTAGAGGTTTTTGTGGTCCATCCAGATTTCGAATTCCAGTTTTGCTTCTTCCAAGTAATGCCTCCATGTCTCGAGACATCTGATAACTGCTAACATCTCTTTGTCGTGAATTTCATAATTTCACTCTGTAGCGTTTAACGACTTTGAGATAAAGGCCACTGGCCTCTACTTGCCATCTTTGCACTTCAACGACAATACTCCTCTGGTCGCATAGTCCGAGGCATCCGCCTCTACTCTCATTTCTCTATCTATGTCTGGTATTGCTAAAACAGGTTCTGTCATGAACACTTCTTTTAGTTTCCCAAACGCTTCCTCTTGCTCCTTTTCATACTTTTACTTTTGCTCCTTTCTGACCAGCACATGTAATGGTGCTGCTATTTTAGCAAAGTCCTTTATGAACCTTCTATAGTAGTTGGCTAGGTCTAGGAACTTCTGTACCTCTTTGACGTTTCTTGGTGCTGGCCAGTTTAGCACTCCTTTCACTTTTTCTTTTTGCATTTCTACTCCTCTTGGCCTAATTACTACCCCTAGGAATTCTACCTCTCTTACTTTTCACTTGCATTTTTCTGGTTTTACAAACAGGTCGTTTTCTTCCAACCTTTTTAATACTTTCTCTACCAACTCGTCATACCCCTCCTCTGTATCTGTTGCTACTAGGATGTCATCAATGAAGGTTGCTGTATCTCCCTGATTTATAAGGTCCTGAAAGAGGTTATTTATTATTGTCTGGAAGGTAGCAGGGGAATTTGTTAACCCAAAATACATTACTGTGGGTTTGTATACTCTGATATGCATAGTAAATGCTGCTTTCCATTTGTCTCCCTCCTTGATTCTGACATTGTTGTAACCCTATCTTAGATCTAACTTTGTAAACATCTTTCTTTTCCCTACTTCATCCTGTTACAAACTTCATTCGGTCATATCTCCACCAAATCTTCTACTATTCCCACGGTCTTAAAGCCAGCTTAAAGCCCTTAAGAAGACCTTTTGATCGATGCCAGTCACGTCTCGAGGCAATCAATAATGGCCGAGATATTAAGCAGATCAACTGGTAACTACTATGTTACCGTTTATTAAATTGCTAATATCTCGAAAACCGCCATGATCGATGCTTCAGTTCTAGGCTCAGCAAAAGCCTTCTTCATAACGCTCAGAATGAGCCTAGAATGACCTCGAGGCAATTAATATTAGTGAAGATATGAAGGCCTCAATGTTTGCACATGAACTTCATTAATTACCCATAGATAGTCATCTGTCCTTTTCTTAGAAAAAATGACAGCCTCTATATGGTTAGGTTATCATTATTTTAGTACAAAGACACTACCATATGTAGAACAATAGATAGTAATCAGGTGATGATCTGTACTAGTGCACAGACTATCACTTTTTTGTATATAAGGACTCATAGTCTGAGGATTAGACCTCAGACTTAACAACATCTTTTATCACTGCTTTAACTTTGCATTTTTGAACTCTTTAAAGTATCAAAGCACCCATCACAAATAGTAAGTGACCATTTGTGATACATCCAGAATATCTATGATAAGTGGCAATAGGTATCCGTTTTTCACTGTCTACTAGTTTATATGACAATAGTCTTGTACCATCCTCCTTTACCATCCTTTTTTGCCACAAAGTGTACTAGTGAGGTTTGCAGTGATTTGGAGGGTCAGATATACCCTTTTTATAGTTGATCTTCTATGAACACTTGTACTTTCTCTCTTTCTTCCCTTGATAATGAATACACCTTCCCCTTCTTTGGTGTAAACCCTTTCTTCAACTCTATTGCATGATCCCAGGCCTTTTGCACTGGCATTCTTTTCAACTCTCTTTTCCCAAATACTTTCTTCCATTTCCAAAATCTCTTGGGCACTAATTCCCTTAGCATCTCTTTGTCTTCATCCTTTTCTGCCCTTTTTACTTCCCTTTTCTCTTCTTGCTTCCTTTTCCCACATATAGGTGGGCATCGCATCATTTTTACCTCTCCTTTCTCCCAATCTATCTCTGAGTTATAAGCAACCAGCTATGGCATCCCTAATATGACCTCTGTTTCCCCCAAATTACATACATCCATTCTGACTCTTTCTATGTGTCCTTTGAAAAACATGTTGCACTCAACCTGGTGTGTTATTGCTCTTCTCACATTTACTGTTCTATCCATATTTTTGACTAGTAAAGGGTTCTTCATCCTTTCCATTTTGAATTCCTTTTCTTTTGCAAAGGTCATATCCATAAATAGATCTGTTGCCCCGCTATCCAGTAGAGCTTTCACTGCCACCCCTTCATGACTTTCTAGCTTTTCCAACCCGACCTTCATTCATACTTCTCTTAGCAGTTGTAATGTGCATCACATGTTTCTTACTCTCTCAGTATTATTGTAAAATTTTGATTTATTGCCCAATTTTTCTGGGTACAATATACTGTACAGATTATTGGAGGCCAGCTGAGAGCTCACTGTCCTCCATTTTTTTTTGTCGACTCTTGTGGCGTCTCCACTACTCTTGCTTTTTCTCTATTCCAACAATTCTAGGCTATATGGCCAAACTTTCCACAGTGATAATACCTCCTATCTCCTCCTATTTCTCTATTGATATCCATTGCATTTGGGTCTCTCCATGGACCTGACTGATTTCCTCCTCTGTTAAACGAATTTTCTTCCCTATTTTCTACTCCTGTGTACTGGCCTCCTGCCCTCCAGGTTATCTGCCCCCCTCTTTCTCTATATGATCCCCCTCCATATCCTTCCCTTGGCTATGCATTTCCCCCTGGGCATACTGCGTTCTTCCCCAATATCCTCTCTTCTGCTCTACTCTGCCTTTGATTTCTGTCTAGTCTTACTGCCCTCTCTTGCCACTCTCCTATGGTGGATGGCGGTTCCTCTGCCTTTGCTAGTTTTCTCCTGATGGCCCCATTGAGGCCTCTTTTGAACTCCTCAATAAGGGGTTGACCCTCATAACCACTTCTCCTAACAACCTTTTTGAACTCCTGAATATACTTGTCGCATGTCCTCTCTCCCTGCTCTATTGTCCTCAGCTATTCAATCTTTCTCTCTTCCTCTGACATTTCCCTGAAATCATTTCTAATTTTTGAAAACATCTGCTCCACTGTTTCCACCTTTGATTCTCCTTTTGCTAATTCATCCAACAAATTGTCCTTCTATGCTTCTGCTACTCCCCCTTGCACATAAGATAATATCCAGGCCACCTGGGTCATTGCTGCTTCCTCTGTTATCTTCATTCTGATATATATGCGAGCTGCATTAATAAACATGCTTACCTCCTTCATCTTTCTGCTAAATACTTGAGGTCTCACGACCTTTACTCGGCTCCTTTGCTATTGGAGGAGCATAGTGTTAACCTGTTGTTGCAGGGTGGTGATCATGGCAAGAAGTTGCTCCTCTCTGGTTAGTTGGCAGGAGGCAGGCGCCTAGGAGGGTTCCCCCTGTTGTTGTTATTGTTATTGAGACATTAGTAGTGGTGATGGTGGTAATGGTAATGGGGAAGGTGATAATTTGTATTTGGATTTGGTTCCTTGGTCTGATTCTTGATCCAGGACAAACTCAAGGCTATGTCTAATAAGGAGTGCAATCTTCTCCTGTCTAGACTTTTACTGCCTTATTGACTACTGCCCTAATCAAAATGTATATGATTGCCCCTAAGAAGAGAACTCCTAAGCTAAGTGGCCTTCTAAAAGTAACTACTGACCTCCTGCATATATTCGTCACAATAGACAACAGCACAGAGCTTATACAAAGAAGAAGGTAGGTAACTAGTTTGATTTGAAGATTAGGACTCGACTGCACACCCAGACTTGGTGTACTGTTTCCTCCCTCAGTCTCTTCTGACTGAGAAGTCCCCTTTATAGCTAGGGCCTGCTATCCAAGAGGCTTGTGAGCACTGTGTTCACTAGCAAGAAAGATGAGAGAATAAGTAGTAGTAGGGATACTTGCTCGTAGCGCTAGAATTAAACCAACTGCACATAGAACAAATATGAGCAGAGATTGAGGTAATCAGTACTTGGAAGTGGTATTGAGTTCTTATGTTATTGCTAAGTCTCGATGACTCACAGACCACCCAAGATGAGTGTTCAGGAAGAACTCGATGGAGTTCTTTATTGGATTTGACTACCTACTTATACTACTTTACAAGTGGCTGTGCTTTACTATTATATGATCACATGTCCTTCCAGAACATTCTATGATCACATAACTTTATCATGTGATATAATTACCTGATTTTCCCACGCTATTTATATCTTGTCTTCATTATACGATTTGATGTTAGAGATCAAATATTCAAATGCATGGGAAACTCTATCCTTTCTGGGGCTCTCATAACAAGGAACAAGAAGAAAGAGAAAGGAAAATCAAACTCCCAAAATAAGTTTGAGATATTAGCAAGCAGAATAATGAGAAGTAAAGAAGGTAGAGGATATATTAGGCAACAAGAAGTAGAAGAGGAAAGAAAGAAAGTCAAGTATTTTAGATGTTAGGTGATAGGGTACTATAAGTAGAAGTACCCAAATATTGAGGTAGAAAAGAGAAGAAGGAAGAAAAAATCAGTGTATATGACTAGACCACAAAAGGCATAGCAAGAAAGGAGGCTAGTGCATCTCATATAAGAAAAGGCATAAGAGTATTATGATGAGTAGAGTATGTTTCCAGAAGGTGCACTCCTACTTGAAAATAAATAGAAGATTATAGAGAAAATAATGACAACTTATGTGGATTATAGGGAATGTGAAGGCAAGAGGGTCTAAATCCATAAAAACTAAGAACAAGGGTTCTTTCAAGAAAGACAACTGAAAAATATATAGTATGAACTTTGCTAGAAAGCATAGAACTAGAGAGAGAGAAAGAAGTAAGGAGAGAAGAAATAACAAGAGTACAATGTGTCAAATGTAAAAGAAAAGATGTAATAGGAAAAAAAGTAATAGGAGAAGAAAGGAGAGAGATCCTGTGTCCAGAATACAGGACAGGAAAAAAGAAACCATAGTAAAATTAGGGAATAGTAGTAATATTCTAAAGAGAAAAAAGCACAGTAACAGAGAAAGACAGTCAAAGTGTAAGACTTAGCAGAGAGCGCTTAATCCTACTTCTTATCTAAGTTAACAAAGAGAACTCAATAGAGTCCTCATTTATTTCTTGTATACTACTTATCACAAATAGTCACTTACTATTTGTGATTGGGTTGAAGATGGCTTCAAAAAGTACTTATAAGCAAAGTTAGTATTACAAATGGTCACTTACTTATTTGTGATTATGGATTCTAGAGCTCAAAGGGTCTTAGAAGCAAAGTTTAGATGGCAACAAAAGATGTTGTTAAGTCTAAGATCTAATCCTCAGACTATGAGTCCTTATATACAGAATTGTGATAGTCTGTCTACTAGGACAAATCATTATATGCTATTATCTATTGTTCTACATATGGTAGTGCCTTTGTGCTTAATATAGTGATAACTTAACCTTATAGAGGCTATCCTTTGTTCTAAGAAAAGGACAGATGACTATTTATAGGTAATTAATAAAGTTCATATGCAAACATTGAGGCCTTCATATCTCCACTAATATTAATTGTCTTAAGGTTGTTGTAGGCTCATTCTGAGCATTATGAAGAAAGCTTCTGCTGAGCCTAGAACCAAAGCATCAATCAAGTTTCTGAGATATCAGTGATTTAATAAATAGTAACATAGTAGTTACCTATTAATTTGCTTAATATCTCAGTGAATATTGATCACCTTAAGACATGATTGGCATGTCATGACTTGGCAAAACAGCTAAGTCATTATTTATTTTTCTTTTATCTTGGACTTACTATATAGAAGGGAGTGTAGGAAAGTGTTATGTTACAAGTATCACATAGTCACAGTCACATGACAGGAAGTCACATAGTCACATCACATGATATCACATGATGGGTCACATAATAGGCATGGGAAAGTAGTACACAGACCATATAGTAGTTGTATAAGTAGTGTAGAAAATCTAATAGGAACTCTATTGAGTTTTCTTTGTCAATTGCTGAACAAAGAGCAGTTGGCTTAATTCTAGCTTAGAGTTTAGCTTTCTTACATGGCATTGATCAAAAGGTCTTTTCAAGGGCTTTTTGTAGCTATTAAGACTATGAGAATCATCAAAGAATTAATGGAGATATGGTCAAATGAAGTTTGTGACACAGTCTGTGGTAGTACAGAGAAAGAGAGACTATAGACCCTTGATGTATGTTGTAAATGCACCTCCTACACTAACTAAGACAAGGCAAAGAAGTGTAGGTACTGAAAAAAAGAAAAGACTAATTATAGAAAAAGGAAGGAGACCTAGCTTCTAACACATGTACTTGCCATGCTGACTCAACTCCTACTCTACATTCTGGGCCCTGATCAAACAACCCTTCTACATTGTATGCAAAATCACAGACACCATCTCTAGTACTTTGGTCAGATCCCCTTTTGGGAAGGTACCAGTAATTTCCACTATAAGCCAAAGCTCTATGTGAAAGGGCCAAGGACAGTTCATGCTATTCCAGTCTCTTCTGGTCAGCTTACCTAGGATTACCTCTCTAACAAGGTGTAGATAAGGAGCAAGGTATCCTACCTATGGGCAAGTACTAAGACTCTTCCTTGTAGGTCACAGAGAAACCAAGTACCCTCAAGTAGCTATTAACTATTGGTGTCTTGATACATGACTTCAGGATGATCTATAGGGAAAAGGGCCAGAGGCCAAGGGCGTTATAGACTTTCTAGAGCTTAGTGTACTCCTCCCAGTCTGCCCCATTTGCAGAAATGACTACTTGAAGTACCTTCCTATGAACCAAGAGGCTCACAACTTGATGAGTCTACACCAGGTTGAAGGTACTGAACATGTGGCATGGTACTCATGCATCCAGTATAATAAAGAAGGAAAAGATGCTGTCTCAAAGGACAGGCAGAGATAAACATTGGAAGGTGAATGATAACAATATTAATGTAAGAGGTTTGGTAGTATAGTAGTCCCCCCAACAGCCATCACAGCCAGAAGGGAGGAGATGGTGGTGGTTAGAGGAAGAGAAGCAATGACTTTCCTGCACTTCTTCCTTGTGTAGTAAGTCCAAAAGAAAAGAAAAAGAAAAGAAATATAAATAAATAATGACTTAGCTGTTTTGCCAAGTCTCTGTGATTTTGACAGCTGTGACTTAAATTCCTTCCCAATAGGTGACCAATCTTTTTAGAGGCAAGACTATCAACACCAGTTCCAAGATCACTGTTGTCAACCAAATCACAGCCTCAGGTAATGAATTCATTGCATCTATGTTCAAAAGATGATCAAGTCATCCAGAATACCAAGGTCGCTGTCAGCTTAACTCCATCACTTGGGACTTCTGTGACCAACAGAAGGTCGCTTTTGGCGACACAGATGAGTATGGCAATGGCCAATGGCATGGTCTTGGTCATGAGTATTTGGGGTGACCACGCAGCCAACATGCTCTGACTCGATTTTAACGGTCCAGCAACGGCGATACTTCTACGTCAAGATTTGTTCATGGAACTTGCGCTACTAGCAGGACCAGGTCGAATCACCCTGACCTGATGCCTCCGTCGCCTTCTCAAATATCATATTAGGTGACCTCTATTCCACTTTGAATTAGAGTGATTTCTAATGCAAATCAATAGTAGTAGAAAAAAAGCATCTTCATGTATAGTTCGACCTAATCGCATGACTGGTTTGGAGCGAGAGATATTTTGTGAAGTGTTGCGGCCGTAGAAGCCTGAGAAATCTGGATAAACGTTTCTAAAAGAGCAGGAACGACAAAAGGAGATTTTTGTTCTCGTTGGATATCTTCCAAAACTGACTTCATCTCTGATCGTCGCAACTTTTCAACCTGGAGTTCTTTCCTAAGCTCAATTTCTTTTGCTCTGGAAGCCTCAAGTTCCTTTTCAAGTTCATCCCATCGTACTTTCATTGCTGTAGGACTCATATATAGTCAGCTTACAGGAAGGTCCTTTATGCACTCACCTGTTCCAGTCTTAGCCTCGACCAAAGAATGTTCAAAAGAAATGCTTTTGACGCCAAGATTTCTCAACTCCTCAACAACGACATCCTGCCTGTTCAGGGCAGCCGAAATCCCAGCCCTCAAATTGAGTAATTCTCTGTTGAGATTTTGGATTGAAAGAAGATCCTCCGCTCTGGAAGTCTGTAGCGGAGATGAAGGGTGAGAGAAATGTTGCAAATCAGGGATTCTTGGGCTTGCTGCAATTTGATCGGCAGCGACAGATATCTTGTCGGACGTTGTTGAGTAGGACACTCGTGAAGAGTTGGAAGAGTTGGCTGATTCAGCCGATTCGTGCGTGAGGTCAATATGCGGCGGCCCAACGTGAACACTATGAGGCGTTGAGAATGCCAAAGAAGGGGATATCTGTTCCTAAGCGAATGTGAATAATTAAATGAATCAAAATGCAAGCGGTTCACTCTTTTAATCGACAGTTCTGGGGAACTATTCTTCCTTTGCATCAACGAAGCTGCAGGCGCTAAGGGTGTTGTGGTAACGGGCTACAAAGTATGTGAACAATATTTCAAGTCAAGACCATTCACATACTGGTGGTATAGCAGGTTCAATGGGTTCTTGTTTTGACAATCCCAATGATTGTTCCATGTTACTCAGAAACCTCTCAGCTCCTCTCTGGCCTGAGTCCGTAGCCTTGACTGGCTTACTCTGGGGTGCTTGATTGATTGTACCGTTACCTTGTTGAGCGAAGGCGGGCCGTCTCGAGAAACGATTATAGGGATGAAATCGTTCCCCTAGAGTTTTGGCGGAGGGCATCGAGAGAGAGAGGTCTTTATTCTGCAACTTGTTCTGCAAAGGTTTTGGGAGAGCCGAGGTGGAAGTGTGCGATTCAAGACTTGATTCATAATCAGCGTCTTCTCGAATGCTCATGCTCGTTCTGGAATGACGATGGTAAACATGATATACCGTGGCAGCACAAGGCGGAAGGGAGCCATTACATTGATAAATCCTGTTGACCAGAAAGTTGTCTTTCCTGAAACATATTCACCCGCTTCTTCAGGTTATTGACAAAAAAACTCTGTGCGTCAGATTAAGTACCTTGATTGTTGAATCAAGAGGGAAATCGATATTAGACTTACGCTTTCATTATGCTCAATTGACCAGAAGAATTCCACGACACCATGAGATATGAGCACAATATTTGACCTCTTCGGATGGGGAAATCCAAGCTTTTTAAGGTCACTGATCAATTGCTGATACGAAGCCCTGGTATACTTGGAGAAAAATTGGGTTGCCTTTACTCCTCCATATTTCACAGTTATTACAATGCTGGATGAGCAAGTTACATCTGATTCACCGACGCCGGGAAGAGGCATATCTCAGGACAAGGAAATGATATTGAATCTCGTCTCTGCTGAGAGTCATTCTCAATGTTCCCACGATTCGGAAAGCACAGCTCGTATTCTAGCTCTTGCGATACTTTATCTCTGTCGAATTTCACCATGTTCCGCTTCTCTATTGCGCGCTGTAGTAATTCTCGTTCTCAAAGTCTCATTTCGCTCCAGCATGGAACGGGTTAATGCATTTGGGATTGAACCAAACATTTCTTCCACATTACATCAGCATGCCTTGCACAATTGCGTTCCTATCAGTCGAGACCGTTGCAGCAGATGGTATTGTCCCTCTAAATTTAACCCTGGAAGCCTCTCATTTATGAGAATTGGTTCATTTCTACTGGGTCGGACTATTGCCACCGTCTTCTCGTATCCTTACTTCGCTGTCAGTCTTATTTCGGTAACTCTGAGGTTCTCAGAAAAGCCAACATCTTGTCGCTTTTGTGTGGCTCGTCATGGCTCTCCTCTCCTCTACTTATCTCCATGTGCGCATGTCATCGACTCTGGCTCGGACATGGTATCCTTACCTGTCAAACACGAAGGGAATTTTCAATGATTGTATCAAGCAGAGAGACGAATGCCACGCATTTGAAGCACGCAGCAACAGAGCTAGACATAAAGCCTTTGACACTTGGTATCCAGTCTGATGAGTTGTACCTGCGTTATCACAAATTAAAACCTATCTCTATCCTATGTTATTGAAGCCACGGCTCTCGATCGTGGAAATCTACTCATGCGTACCTGAAGATCACCTTGAGGTCATTTTTTCTTGCACCTAATAACTTCGGCCTCTTGAACCGTTATTGGAATGTAGTCAAGCAAGAAACCCAGAAGACCGCCATCAAGGTCTGATTGGTGACCTATGGCTCAGATTCGGTAACGTCAACAAATCTCTCTACCATTTTTGGCTCGCATATGGATCGACTCTGGTCAAATTCTTCTAGAGATCTTATTACGGCCATCGTGCTATGGGCATCATATATCTCAAGACTTTTGCTTTTTGTTGTAAAAATGTGTCGAGGAAAATACCTCCCTGTTCACAGCGGCGTGCCTATATCAATTCCTTCTTCTCCACCAATCAGATTGACGCCAGTTTCTGCTATTGGGATATTCCTCACTGGCTTTCCTTTTGCAAGCCAGTATATGATGAAACCACCAGGCGGGACTATCAATTATATATGCAGAGTCTGTCTGTGTACGCCCTTTGAAGATTGTCAAACAATTGTGCCGGTGCATGCCCAATCACTCTGGAAAAGTGCAGCATGTAACCTCTCGAAGGTAGAACGCCAAGTATCGGGGACACAATGTAAAGAGAGCAACCTCTAATGACAGATCTTCAAAGTGAAAGCAATGACACCTGTCAGAATGGGCCTTTATCCAGGTCACCCATCAAAATTCCCGCTGTTCACCATTTTGATGTTCACATTAATTTCATGATCATGAGAAAGAAGATTGTAGTGATGATATTATCACCCTCAGAGGATATCTTTGCTCTGACAAAGTCTCCTCCCCAAAACCTGGGAATATTGGCGCTACCGTCGGCCAATATATCGCACTCGTTCACGATTGGAGCAAAAGAAATTCAGATGGTATATTGGACAATTTCAAAATAGTTTCCATACCAAAAGGGCTACTGCTGATTTGAATGACAATCATCTGGTGGCTACGTTGCAGCGTGATAAAGATGACCTACCACTGCTTTCTGATCTGGAAATACCACCATCCGACGCTCAGACCATCTCAGAGACAACTGACGAATACCATACACACTTTATTCACATGTCTTCCCGAGTCCCTGGTCAAGATGTTGTAAGTCCAGAGAAGACCTATTCTCACGACTCGCCTAGCTCCTCATGGGAGACATCTGACACGAGAATATTCTTATCGGTGTCGAACAACATCCCCCTCGCCTCTACATTCCGGATTGAAAACTTGCAAGAACAGGTTTACGGGGCTCTGGAATCGGCCTATATCTCGAACCATTGGGACAAGTTTCCCGCGAACCAACATCAATGATAGCTTTCTAGATGCCTACTCCCGCACTTCGATAGGATATTCGGGTGCATTGGGGAACCAACTGCATTTTCTGGACGCCTCACAATCCCGCTGGTAGCAAAGAGTTGGTGCCAAATTGTATGAGGAGGGGCGTGGAATTTCTAGTACGCTCCAGGGATCTATATTTCCTAGTACAGTCGCCCTCAAAAGAACTTTTACCAACAAAGTAGTTGATCGATCATAGACAACCCCTTCTGAACTCACCGTTCGCCATTTTGCCATGCCCTCCCCGGATATTTCGGACCGTAGAAGGAAACATTCCTTAAGACTAGATGCCTACGATTCCCACTTATCCGTCTGAACATGATTTCTTGTCAATCCCCTGAAGTGCTGTCTGTGTCAGCTGTTGACATACATAAATGATAAATGATGTGTGACTTTCATTTAATGTCACATTTAGAGTTCCCATTGTCAGGTTCCAGCTTTATTGAGGCACAGACAGACTCCATATTAAAACGACCTTCCGGCCATTCATTTAATCATTGATCCACGGTTGGAACGATCTCTTAGATTTCCGTATTTGATACCACAGACATTACTGACTGAGTTTTCGGGTGTTGGATCCGAGATAAAATGGCTTATTGGGTTGGAAATCAACATGAACATCAAAATGAAAACTAATTCTAGTGTAACGCTCGATACGCCAACACACGAACATGTGTCTTGAATTCCTGGACTACATCGTGTCTTTCTGTCCCTGGTCTAGGCAACACACCCACTGCAGCCCTTTGGGGCATTGTTGGTAGACATTCCATATGTACTTTCAATCAATATATCTCATGATTCATGATTCCTTTTTCCAATTTATGGAGACTCATAGTAGTCCGTGAGTGGGACCGAATTAAAGCGGGGACACGTCATTTTATGTTTTGCCCTATTTGCAGTATCGAGCCCTTTGCCGGTGACGAGACAAAATCTGTTCATGGAGCAAAGCCGTCTTGACAGGCATCTATCAATTAATATCAGCCCCCGCGAGCAACACGCTGGTACCTGTGTGGTTCTAATGGGGAGAACATGGCCCTTCTTCTGCCATTTCATATTTAACTGGTTATGCATCCGTCTTCAGGAGGCTTCTGACAAGATGTTAGGTTTATTCGAGGTGAGCCCAGCACTTTTCTTGTCAGGGTTCATGTCAAAATACATGTTTTTCAGGTGAACTCTGTCGGCCTCGCATCTATAGTCATCGGAGGCTTCGTCGTACTGGTGATTCATCACTTTACATCTACTCCCAAATCTTTTTTTATTTTTTTTCCAAAGATTTCTCTATTCTCATTCTTTGTCAGAGAAAAGGTACTTTCCAACAGGATACTGAAAAACATGAATCTGAGACATGCGTAATATAGATCTGCATGAGTGAGGTTGTCATCGGGACTT
>Ga0153965_1000063_pt1 | contig 16858 bp, 7 predicted proteins | sample TSFL049MetaG_FD_104707 | JGI IMG/M metagenome (GOLD analysis project Ga0153965, IMG submission 104707) | Attine ant fungus gardens microbial communities from Florida, USA - TSFL049 MetaG | ecosystem: Host-associated > Fungi > Mycelium > Unclassified | place: USA: Florida, Paynes | collected... | reverse complement strand
TGAAGAGGGCTTCTCTGATGCCTAAAAGCAAAGCTTAGATCGTGGCGGTTTCCGAGATATTGGCGATTTAATAAACGGTACCATAGTGGTTACCAGTTGATCTGCCTAATATCTCGGCCATTACTGGTTGCTTCGAGATGTGACTGGTATCAATTGAAAGGTTTTTTTAAGGGCTTTTTGGTGCCGTTGAAACCGTGGGAATCATCGAAGAACTGATGGAGATATGGCCAAATGAAGTTTGTGATACCCTTCTTTTGCTGCGTTTTTCAGAGCTCCTGTCTATGCACTGCTCTGCTGTACTTTTGCCATTGTAGGCTGCACTGATACTTCCCAGTTCTGCATTCAGGGCACAAGACCTTTCCCTTTTCATCTTTTGATACTTTCTTTCCTATAATTGTATTTTCTCTTCTACACTTGACATACTCAATTTTACTTCCTCCATTCTTCCTTTGTTTCCATGCCTCCAAATACCTTCCACACCACAGGTTCCTCAGCTGCTTCCCTGTGATAAATCCTTGTCCTCAATTTTCTTCTGTCTTGTGTTATGAGAGCCCCAGAAAGAAAAGAGTTTCTCATGTATTTGAACATTTGATCTCTAACATCAAGTCACACAATGGGGTCAAGATATAAATAGTGTGGGAACTTAGATAAGCAAGTCATGTGACAAGATCAGGTAACAGAACATTCTAGAAGAAAGGACAGGACATGTGACCATGAACTAATAGTAGCATAGCCACTGTAAGATTTGTATAAGTAGTTGAGCAATACAACGAAGAACTCTATTGAGTTCTTCCTGAACATCCACCTAGGGTGATCACTAAGAGCTATCATAGCCCATCAATAACATAAGAACTCAATACCCAATAGTAACCCCACACCTCATGGCCTCACCACCTACTTATTCTCTTATCTTCCTTACTAGTGAGCACAGCGCTCGCAAGTATCTTGGATAGTGGGCCCTAGCTGTAAAGAGGACTTCTTAGTCAGTTAGGGACTGAGGGAGGAGACTAGGCACTAAGTCTGAGTGCCCTGTTCAAGTCCTGACCTCGTAATCAGATATTGTTCTTTACCTTTTTCTTCATATAAGCTCTGTGCTGTCGTCCATTGTAATGGGTACATGCAGAAGATCGACAGTTACTTCTTAAAAGGCTGTCTAGCCTAGGGGTTCTCTTCTTAGGGGCAATTGTGTACATTTTGATTAGGGTAGTAGTCAGTAAGGTAGTAGGAGTTTAGACAGGAGAAGATTGCGCTTCCTATTAGATGTAGCCTTGAATTTGCCCTGGATTGAGAGTTAGACCAAGAAACCAAGTCTGAATACAAGTCATCATCTTCACCATCACCACCACCATCATCATCACCACCCTGCAATATGCCACAGCAGCAACAGCAACAACAACAATAACAACCACAGGAGGAACCCTCCTAGGTGTCTGCCCTCCGCCAACCACAACCACCATCACCAACCCGAGAGGAGCAACTCCTTGCAATGATCACTACCCTGCAACAGCAGGTTAGCACTATGCTCCTCCAACAGCAGGGGAGCCAAGTAGAGGTTGCAAGGCCTCAAGTATTCAGTAGAAAGATAGAGGAGGTGAGCGCATTCATCAATGCGCTCACCTATATATTAGAATGAAGATGACGGAGGAGGCGCCAATGACCCAGGTAGCATGGGTATTGTCATACGTGCAAGGAGGAGTGGCAGAAGCATAGAAGGATAATTTACTAGATGAGTTAGTGAAAGGAGAGTTGGGAGTGGAGTCAGTAGAACAGTTGTTCACAAAAATTAGGAACGACTTTGGGGAAACGTCGGAGGAGGAGAGGAAGATAGAGCAGTTGCGGACAATAAAGCAGGAGAGCAGGACGTGTGATGAATACGTCCAAGAATTCAAAAAAATTGCTAGGGGGAGCAGCTACGAGGAACAATCTCTCGTCGAAGAGTTTAAAAGAGGGTTGAGTGGAGCAATAAGAAGGAAGTTGGCAGAAGCAGAAGAGCCCCCGACCACCATAGGAGAGTGGCAAGAAAGGGCAGTAAGGTTGGATAGAAATCAGAGGCAGAGTAGGGCGGAAGAGAGAATGTTGGGGAGGAATGCGGTGTGCCCAGAGGGAAATGCACAGCCAAGGGGAGGATTTGGAGGGGGATCATATAGAGGAAGAGGGGGGCAAATAACCTGGCAGGCAGGAGTTCCGCATACAGGAGGAAACATGTTTAGCAGAGGAGGAAATCAAACAGGTCCATAGAGAGACCCAAATACAATGGACGTCGACAGAGGAAAAGGGGGGGATAGAACGTGTTATCATTGTGGGAAGTTTGGCCATATGGCCCGAAATTGTTGGGAAAGAAATAGAGCAAGAGTAGTGGAGACGCCACAAGAGTCGGCAAAAGAAAATAGAGGACAGTGAGCTCTCAACTAGCCTCTAACAATTCATGCAGTATATTGTGCCCAGAAAAATTGGGCAATAAAATTAATTTTTCCAATACTACTGAGAGAGTAAGAGACATGCAGCGCTCGCTACAACTGCTAAGAGAAGTGTGGATAAAAGTGGGGCTGGAAAAGTTAAAGAATCATGAAGGAGTAGCAGTAAAAGCGTTGTTAGACAGCAGGGCAACAGGCCTATTCATGAATACAGCCTTCACGAAAGAAAAAGGGTTCAGAATGGAAAGGATAAAGAAACCTCTGTTAGTTAAAAATGTGGATGAAACAATAAATGTAGGGGGAGCAATAACGCACCAGGTTGAGTGCAACATATTCTTCAAGAGACATATAGAAAGAGTCAGAATCGATGTATGTAATCTGGGAAAAATAGAGGTTATATTAGAAATGCCATGGCTAGCTGCCCATAACCCAGAGATAGATTGGGAGAAGGGGGAAGTAAAAATAACACGATGCCCACTCATATGTGGAAAGAAAAAGCAAGAAGGAAAAAGAAAAGTAAAGAAAGTAGACAAAGACAAAGACAAAGAGGTACTAAGGAAGTTGGTACCTAAGAAGTTTTGGAAGTGGAAGAAGGTGTTTGGAAAAAGAGAGTTGGAAAGAATGCCAGTGCAAAAAGCCTGGGAGTTAAAAGAAGGTTTTGTGCCAAAGAAGGGGAAAGTGTATTCTCTATCGAGGGAAGAAAGAGAGGAAGTACAAGCATTCATAAAAGACCAACTAAGAAAGGGATACATTCGACCATCCAAATCACCCCAGACATCGCCAGTACATTTTGTAGCAAAAAAGGATGGAAAGCGAAAAATGGTGCAAGACTATCATCACATTAACCAATGGACGATAAAGAATGGGTATCTCCTACCTCTTATTGCAGATATATTAGATGGGGTAGGGAAGAGGAAGGTGTTCACAAAACTGGATCTGAGGTGGGGTTATAATAATGTCAGGATCAAGGAAGGAGACAAATGGAAGGCAGCATTCACAATGCATATTGGGGCCTACGAGCTCACAGTTATGTATTTTGGGCTAATAAACTCCCCCGCTACCTTCCAGACAATGATGAACGACCTATTCCGAGACCTCATTAATCAAGGGGATACTGCAGCCTTCATTGATGACATTTTAGTAGTCACAGATACAGAGGAGGGGCATGATGAGTTGGTAGACAAAGTGATCAGGAGGCTAGAGGAGAATGATTTGTTTGTAAAACTGGAAAAATGCAAGTGGAAGGTCAGAGAGGTGGAATTCTTGGGAGTAGTGATCGGTCCAAAAGGCATAGAAATGCAAAAGGAAAAAGTGGAAGGAGTCCTCAACTGGCTGGCACTGAGAAATGTCAAGGAAGTACAAAAGTTCCTAGGCCTCGCCAACTATTATACAAGATTCATAAAAGACTTTGCTAGAATAGCAGCACCACTACATGTGCTGGTCAGAAAGGAGCAGAAATGGAAGTGGAAAAAGGAGCAAGAGGAAGCATTTGAAAAGCTCAAAGCAGTGTTCACTATGGAACTAGTTTTAGCAATTCCGGACATAGATAAGGAAATGAGGGTGGAGGCGGATGCCTTGGACTATGCGACAGGAGGAGTGTTGTCAACAAAATGTGAGGATGGAAAATGGAGGCCAGTGGCCTTCATCTCTAAATTGTTAAATGCTATAGAGCATAACTATGAAATCCACGACAAAGAAATGTTGGCAGTCATTAGGTGTCTTGAAGCATGGAGGCACTATTTAGAAGGCGCAAAGCTGGAATTCGAAATTTGGACAGATCATAAAAATCTCCAATACTTCATGACAAGTCAAAAGTTGAATCGAAGACAAGCACAATATAAGGGGATATCCCTAGGGCTGTGCTTAGTGATGTGAGTAGGTTCCTACCTAAGAGCCGTCGTCTCTCCGATCGCATTCCCATATCTCTCCTACTTTTCCTTCTGTGACAACTCATGTGATTCCTCTAATTCTATTATTGGACAATATGTGAATATCTGTCAGGTACCATGAGAATGGTGCCTTGACGATCTAGTAGTATAAATACTAGTCTTCTGTCATAGATATACCTCAGTTGAATATCACCTTAGCTTCAGGATTTACCCATTAGCTTCTTAGTGCCTTCACCTTGTGTGTGGAGTGTGCCCTAACAAATTATCTCATTGTCATCCATAGTTGACCTAGTACCAATCTCCAGCAACCACTGAGCATGTTGATTATCAGCTTCAGAGTGACCCAAGCACATATTCTGTCTGAGATGTAAGAACTTGATATATTTCCATAAGTTTCCTCTACAAAGAAATGCTACTACCACTTGTTGATGTGTTGTTCTCGTAGGCACCACAGGCAAAGTCTGATGAAAATCCCCTCCAAATACCATTGTAATTCTACCAAATGGATGATTATTCTAGATAATATGTTAATTCAAGAGCTATCAAGTGCAAGTGATCACTTACTTCAAGCAAGTCTCTGAGACATTGATCAACAGCATCAATATCATACTTGCACTGCATAGGAACTTCATCCCAAATTATAACCCTGGTTTACTAGAGGACTAGGAATATGTAACTATTGCATGTGAGCCTAGTCACAGAGTCTTCATGAATAGAAAGAGGAATCTTGAAGTGTGAGTGAAATGTTCTTCTACCATCTAACAAAAGAGCAGCAATCCCAGATGATGTCACACACTGTTAAGACTCTAGACCTCACAGTTGAATATGTGTTTCAACTTGAAGCCTATATCTAACACTTGATATCTTCATGCTTCTTGCTAGAGGATCCAGCTAAGATTTTTAGTGAAGTTATATTGGAGAGGATAGATGTCAACGAGACTTTGAGTAGTACTCTTCAAAGCTGTCCTAAGACAAGGAAAAGTACTGATTCCTCAGAGTAAGATTTTACAAAGAAAATACAGAAAAAGAGAACTTGCTGTTTCTTTCTCTTTCTGGTTTGTATTTATCCTAACTAGGTACTGTGATAATGTTACAATGTGATAACTGTTATGGACATGGGTTGGGATTACCAATATTACCAACCATGGAGTGACAATGAGTGGTTACTCCAAGAATTAATGAATGACAACATTACAACAGAAGAAGAAGGGGAAATGCAATGATGAAAGTATTTATAACTTTCACATGAGCAAAACAAGCTACAGACAGAGACATTAGACTCAATGGACAATCCTTGGATAATCTTTAGACAGGAATCTGACAATTATAGGACAATAGCTAAATAGAGAATCATCAGACTCATGTATACTGACTCAAGTTGTTACCACTAGTCATACTAGTAGTAACAGTTGTCACACTCCTAGATACTATAAATAAATTCCAGAAAGGATAAGAACAACAAGTTCTTTCTTTTTGTGGTTCTTGTGTAAAAACTCTTACTCTTGCAATCCCACACTCTCTTTAGTCCTCGAACTACAGTACTGAGTGTGACTAAAAATCTTGATGCTCTCACTTACAATATAACTTCACTGAAAACCTTAACCAGATCCTTTCTAAAAGAGCATAAAGATATCAAGTATTGATATAGGCTTCTAGTTGAAACAGATATTCAACTGAGAGGTCTAAAGTCTTAACAATAACACTACTTGTAACTAAGAGTGACTAGTTAAGTGACAGTCCAGTGACAGAAGCCATGAAGGTGACAAGTCAAGTCAGTGTCTATAAATAGATTAGTCTAATATTGTCCTATTTAGTTCAGGTCCAAAAATAGAAGGAAAGATTGTCTGAGATTTCTTCAAAGAGTCCTCCTATTCATACTGTAGAGTCTGATGTCCATTCAGAATTTTCAGACATTCCATGTATTAATGCATTGTAATGTCTTTATCTATCAGTGCCAATATTTTGTCTACTAGTTACTCATTGTCAGACCATGGTTGATAATAACCATAGTCTCACTTAATGTTCATAACACACATAGTACTACCTGACCTCTTCTTCTAACCTCAGTAGCAATAGTGCTTCAAAGAAATGTCTTCCCACAACTACTAGCAGCATGAATAAAGAAAAGATAACCTTGATTGTTAGTGACAGACTCCAGGATAGCATCAAAAGCAGCAGCTTGGTCAGGATTGAAGATTGCCCTTTGCTTATCCACCAAAATTGCCATTTCATTTATATTATACTGCTTAGCCTACAAGAGAGGATTGGGTATTTTATGAGCCCACTATTGCTGTGGAAGAGGCATTGGTGGAAAATCAGTAAGACTTCTTCCTATTTCCACTAATATTCTATTAAGATCCCAAAGGCCATAATCATAAACATGTTATGAGAGCCCCAAAAAGGAAATAACTTCTCATGCTTTTAAACAGTTGATTCACAATTTCAAGATATATAATGGGATAGATAGTGTGAGAACCTTAAGTAAACTATATCATGTGATTAGGTCAGGTGATTGTAGAATATTCTAGAAGAATATGTGATTGCAGAACTTTAGTACATAGACCATATAAAAATAGTATAAGTAGTGTATATAATACAATGGGGAACTCTAAGTCCTTTATGGTCTAACATTAACAAAACATCATCCTCTGGTATCTTCTGATCAGCTTGATAGTAGTTCATATGATGTAGTTTGTGCTTAACATCATCACATAATCCAGCCTTGAATTGATCCCAGAGAAGATAAGGCTCAGCCACTTCATCAGTTAGTAAGATAACTGCTAACAATTGATGACATGCCATTCTCGACTGTATTGCAATTGCTTTTTCCAAGCAAATTCATCACATTGGCCTGTCATCTTGGATACCATGCCTTGGCTTTAGCATTCTAGATATAGTGCTGAGAGAACTACCAGTAGGTAAGACCCAAACCATTATCATATGCAGAGTTGTAGTCAGCTGAGTCTTCTCCACATTTTGCCTGGCTAATACTTTATTGACAGTCTGGTATGCATGAAAGTTAACATAGTGCTCATTAGTGTCAAGGACTATGTAGAGCAGGGGTGGAATAACCCAGAGTGGAGTGGAATTACTCCAGAGTAAAAGGGAGTTGACAACAAAAGTGGGGGAATAACCTTGGTCTCAGCTTGTGTGCTGTGTCTTGATCTGCTATTGCATGTATGGTTGTGTATTTCAGGAGGACTGAATTGTTGCCAGGAGTTCAGGAGAGGAGTGGTATATAAATTGATAGGAGTGAGGATAGATGTTAAAGAGGTAAATGACTTTATAGATGTTAATTTATGAACTAAGGAACTAGGATATAACTACTGGAGTACTTATACTAAGTCTGGAATAAAAGGAGTACAAGTAACTAGTCTACATCATGATCCTATAGGAGTAGACAACAGGAGTTCAGGAGTGGAATTTAGTAATAATATAGAATATAAAAGAAATTATTATTATTAAATGATTATTTTCCATCATATGACAATTAGGAAGATAGATAGAAAGACATTGAACTGCTGGTGACTCTCCATCTATGTTGAATTCAAAGATCTTTCAGCAAGCTTCTGTTGGACCAATAAACTGACTATCCAAATGAGCCTTGATTTCATCCTACATTCCACCACTAATCTCCATAGTTGCTCTATCAAGACCCTTGTAGATGTACTTGCTCAGATACTTAACAGTTTCCAATCTAGCAGAGATCTCAACATTGATATGACAATTAAAAAGAAGAAGTTGAGAACAGTAAGGGATCACATATTGATTGGTGAATTTGGTCCTATTGTAAGAAGGAGACCTCTACTCTAGACCCCTCTCTTAATGAGCAGTTGTCAATCCTGTGCATATAAGGATCACAATAGACCCCTTAGTACTAGGTTTATAATAGAAAAGTTTACAGGTATACTACTGCAGCACTGCTTAAGGAAACAGTCCTTCTGGGAGAGGAGACCTGAGCTTAGTCACATACTCCAAGTTCTACACCACAGTTGTAGAGTACTGTCTTTTTTACACCTAGGGCCTAGCTTCCAGTCTATCACAAAAGGTTACTTACTATTTGTGATTGGGGTTGAAATTGCTTCAAAAGATGCTTATAAGTGAGGTCAGGCAAGTAACAAAAGATGTTGTTAAGTCTGAGGTCTAATCCTCAGACTATGAGTATAATTGTGATGGTCTGTGTACTAGGACAGATCATCACATGCTACTACCTATTGTTCTCATATGGTAGTGCCTTTGTACTATAAATAGTGATAACTTAACCATATGGAGGCTGTCCTTTGTTCTAAGAAAAGGACAGATGAGTATCTAGAGGTAATTAATAAAGTCTATGTGCAAACATTGAGGTCTTCATATCTCCACAAATATTAATTGCCTCAGCCTTGTTTTAGGCTCATTCTGAGCAATATAATAAGGGATTCTTTTATGCCTAAAAGCAAAGCATCGATCATGGTGGTTTCTGAGATATTGGCAATTTAATAAACGGTACCATGGTGGTTACCTGTTGATCTGCCTAATATCTTGGCCAATATTGATTGCCTCAAAACATGACTGGTATCAATTAAAAGGTCTTTCCAAGGGCTTCTGGGTGCCATTAATACTGTGGGAATCATTGAAGAATTGCTGGAGATATGGCTAAATGAAGTTTGTTACACACAGCTCTCTGATATTATGAATATCAAGTGGGACTATGGTTATTATCAACTATGGTCTGATAACAAGTGGTTAGTAGACAAGATGTTGGCATTGTTGGACAAAGACATTACTATGCAGTAATGCATCAAATGTCTAAAGAACTCTAAATAGACAATAGTATCATGAATTGCCTCTCTAAGTTATTTTTCTTTTTCCCTTTTCCTTTTCTTTTCATTTATTTTTCTATAAATAGCATGTGGAAAGTTATGTCACAAAGAAGTCATGTCACATGTCATGGCACATGATGTCACAGAGTTTAGTTGGAGTCACAGGTAAAGAATACATAGACCAACTAAAAGTAGTATAAGTAGATAAATCTAATACAGTAAGGACTCTAATGAGTTCTCTTTGTCTAATGCTGATAAAGAGCAGTTGGCTTAATTCTGGCTCGGAGTTAGCTGTCCTGACAAATAGACTCATTGACAGAACTTTTTGGAGAAATCTCTTGTGCTAAATAGGACAATATTGGACTAACCTATTATTAGACATTGACTTGACTTGTCATCTTCATGGCTTCTATCACTGGACTGTTACTTAACTAGTCACCCTTAGTTACAAGTAGTGTTATCACATTGTAACATTGTCATGATACCTAGTTAAAATGAATACAGACCAGAAAAAGAAGGGAACAGCAAGTTCTCTCTTTCTGTATTCCCTCTGTAAAATCTTACTCTGAGGAATCAGTACTCTTACTTGTTTTAGGACAACCTTAAAGAGTACTACTCAAAGTCTTGTTGACATCTATCTTCTATGATATAACTTCACTGAAAACCTTAACCAGATCCTCTAGTGAGGAGTGTGAAGATATCAAGTGTTAGATATAGACTTCAAGTTGAAACATATATTCAACTATGAGGTTTAGAGTCTTAACACCTAAGGCTCTTTGTTTCTCCTTTGTTTCTGATTGCAGTGGATCAGTTTTGATGTAGTCCTATTCTTAGCCATCACTGATCAAGTTCAGCCATATCCTATTCTTATTTTCTGCTGGGCTGCTAGTCCCATTTCCTTGTGATAGGTGTCTTTTTGGACTTTTCCACATAAGGCTTCTTTTCTCTGACTAAGCTGCTATTCTTGGTGATAATGCCATGGGGCCACTGTCATGCTGGACAGCTGTTTAGGCAATAAAAGTGATATTTTTCACCATAATAATAAGAATAACCAGCTCAAGAGACGAGTTTGGTCTTCTAGAGATAACCATTAGATATCCAGTTGTGGACTCGAGTATATCACTTGAGTAGCAGAGTAGTGGCTGTGACCACCACTACAGAGACCTCATAAGAATTGTCCAGAGAATTTCATAACAGATCTATAACAGAACTCCCCTCTAGAGTGCTCTCGAGAGTGGAAAGGATCTTAGAGGATGTTTCTATAAGGATGATGTCATATCTTGGTGGCAGTGACTTATTTATAACATCTAGGTTACCATCAGAGCAGGGCCATCATTGCTGATGGCTAATTATAGCAAGAACTAGCAAGACAAGTTCTTTTGAGGGCTGTATCACAAATGTAGCAGAGGAAGACTGAGGCTCAAAGATGTGATAAGGTATAGAGGAGTAGTAGAAGGACTAGAGAGGTCAGGAAGAGAGGTCAGATAGAGAGATAGAAAAAGAGGTGTTTAATGCAGATAATATACTTAAGAGCAAGACGACTTGAGATCACCACCTCTCTCTGTAGCTTATCAAAAGGCTTGAGAGCCATCTATTGTTTAGAGAAGATCCCTAAGAGTAGGATTAGAGGAGTGGGGAGTGGTAGCCAAGTGATCAGAAGAAGTGCCATCTCATCATTTTCCTCTTACTATCTTTGGGAATTTGAAAGTTTTCTTTGTTTCTTTTCTTTTGTTGTATCATTGCTTTGTAATCCTAATAAAATACTCTAGGGCACAGAAGGGACAAGAATACTTTTCCCCCCATTATCTCTCTCTCTGTTGCTCTAGAGCTGAAAGGCTATTTGAGTGATTTGAGGTTTTCTTTTATGTTTGCTTTATGAAAACTCTATAAAACTTTCCTTGAAGGGAGACTCAAGCTTAACAGACTTGGGCATTCACTTACAGTAGGAGCTAACCACTCACTACATGTTTTTGGAGTAGGCTTTCAGTTGTATGGTCAGCTGAAGTAGAGCCTGCATGATATCACAGGAGTTTTAGGTAGTTCTGCTGTATCGATGGCGAGCTAGACTACTAGACTAGATAAGGGCAGTAGTGTCACGATGCAAGACGAACACGTGTCTTAGGGATCCTATTATGATGAGGGTTCTCTCAAGTGGATACTAAAAACAGTTCTTTTCTTCTTAGGTTTTTATTTAATATGTTTTGGTTATTCTTTGGACTTTTACCTTCAGTAAGCTCTCTATTATTTGATTTATCTCCCCAGTGCTTACTTGTTTAGTGCACAATTGTGAAGCAGTTTGGAGATTTTGCCTCTCTGACCTTGCTTTCATCTTTGTTTCATGATCAAAGGGGAATTTGATTACAAGACAAAAGTGACAACAAATGAAAGTAAAAGGATCTCCAAGATGTTTCACAATTGTACACTAAACAAGTAAGCACTGGGGAGATGATCAAATAACAAAGGGGGCTTAAGAAAAGGGGAAATAGAGGGATGGAACTCAAATAACTGAAATAAATGATAGTAAAGTTTTTATGAGTCTACTTAAGGTCGGTCTCACTGTAATTGGATCTCTAAGATATGTGTTTGTCTCGTATCATGACACTACTGCCCTTACCTAGTCTAGTAGCCTGGCTTACCATTAATATAGCAGAACTACCTAGAACTCCTGTGCTGTCGTGTGGGCTCTTCTTCAGCTGACTATACAACTAGAAGCCAACTCCAATGACATGTAGTGAGTGGTGAACTCTTAGTATAAGTGAATGCCCAAGTCCATTGGGGCTTGAATTCCTGTTGAGGGAGAGATTTGGTGGTTTCTAGAAAGTAAAGAAGAATACTCAGAAAAATAGAGACTTAGTCACTCAAAATAGCCATTAAGCTCTAAAGCAATAGAAAGGAATGATGATGGGAGTGTGATGCTTGAGTTCCCTTCTGTGCCCTAGAGTATTTTATTAAGATTACAAAGCAGCAAGACAACAAAGAAAGTGAGACAAAAAAAACCTCCAAATTCCCAAACATAGTAAGGCTGAAATGATGAGGTGGCACCCCTTCCGATGCTAGGTGACCATTCCCTACTCTTCTAACCCTACTCCAGGAACACACTCTCTCACAATTGACAGTTCTCAAACCTCTTGCTAGGCTGTAGAAGGAGCCAGCAATCTTGAGTCGTCTTGCTCTCATTGTCTTCATCAAACCTCCCTTCTACCTCTCTCCCTAACTTTCTTATTCTTCTCCCTATGTTTCCTATATCTTCTTACTCCTCCAAGGTCTAGTTTCCTTCCACTATAATTGCAATGTAACTCCATGTCAACTTGACTCTCTTAATCTTGATATAATTAGCCATCAGTGATGATGGCTTGGATCTGATAGTAACTCTTCTGGAAATAATGCTGCCAGCTGCTGAGGTATGATGTTACTCTAGTCAATATTAGTCTTCAAAGGTTGTTTCTATCCTCAAGAGTACTCCAGAAGAGAAATCCTATATAAATCTGCTACAGGATGCCTAAGCAAGTGTTTATGAGATATCTGTAGTAGTGGTCACAGCCACTACTCTGCTACTCAAGTGGTATGCTTGAGTCCACAACTGGGCATTTAAGAAATATCTCTGGGGGGCCAAACTTGTCTCTCAAGCTGGTTACTCTTATTATTAAGGTGAAAAATATCACTTTTATTGCCTAAATGGCTGTTCGGCATAACAATGGCATAGGAGTTCTAGGTAGTACTGCTGTATCAACAGTGAGCCAGGCTACTAGACTAGGTAAGGGTAGTAGTATCATGGCATGAAATGAATGTGTACCTTATAGATCTTATTATGGTGAGGGTTCTCTTGAGTGGATACTAAAAACATTTCTTCTTTCTAGGTTTCTATTAAATATGTTTTGGCTATTCTTTGGACATTCACCCTCAGTAAGCTCTTTATTATTTGATTTATCTCCCCAGTGCCTGTTAGGGGCTGAAGGCACTCAAAGGCGTCTTAACCCTAAGCTGAGGTAAGTGTCCCAGAAGCTAAGGTGATATTTGAGTGAAGCTAGATCTAACTACACAAGCAGTCTTATATACTAAAACTGATAGTCCGTGCGCACTAGTCACGTGAACACTAACTAATAATACCACTGTCCTATTTATAGATTAACAGGCACATCAAGGCGGACATAGGAGAGAAGGGAAGGAGAGTATGGGATAGCATCTCACGAATACTTATAATAGCCCTTTAGGTGGGAGCCATACTCACGATCTAGGCTGGTCCCTAGGGTGTCTCCTTACAGTGTCTACTTATTTAGTGCACAATTGTGAAGCAGCTTGGAGATTTCACCTCTCTGACCTCACTTTCACCTTTGTTTCATGATCAAACCCATTAATTCCCATCACTGCAGGCTCAACTCTACTGGTCCTTGAGTGATTGGCCTGTTTGTGGTAGTGACCTTATGTTCCCAGGTATACTACTATGTAGCTAAGTAGCTGGCTTTGGCAGTGAAGTCCTTTGCACCTTCTCTGCTATCTATTAGGTGATTCTATCTTAGTCCTAATTTTGGAATGTAAAGTTGTGAAATTTGTTTATTTTTAGGCCTGAATATATTTTGGGCCTCACACTGGCTATGTATGGAAGTGACTAGTGATTGTGATGATTACTGGTTAAGGGTTGATAAGATATGAGATTAAGATTAAGCAAGGTTTGAGGTGGATAGTACTCTAGATGTGGAATCAAGTTCTAGTGTAGTGACTTAGCCTAGATGACTTAATCACCCTCCAAGTCTGGGTTGACAAGGAGAACTTGATAGAGTTCTCAATTCTATACACTACTTATATAACTACTGTTAAGACTCTAGACCTTACAGTTGAATATGTGTTGATGGGGATCAAAGGGAATTGATCATAGACAAAGGTGAAAACAAATGAGAATTTAAGAAGTCCCCAAGATATCTCACAATTGTGCACTAACAAGTAGGTACTGGGGAGATAATCAAATATAAAAAGAGAGCTTAAAGACAATGGGGGATAGGAGGGGAGACTCGAATAGCCAAAAGAAATAATAATAAAGTATTTATGAATCCACTCGAGGTAGGTCTCACCATTGATGGGGATCAAAAGGTTTGATCATGAAATAAAGGTGTAAGTGAGGTCAGAGAGGTGAAATCTCCAAACTGCTTCACAATTGTGCACTAAACAAGTAAGCACTGGGGAGATAAATCAAATAATAGAGAGCTTACTGAAGGTAAAAGTCCAAAGAATAGCCAAAACATATTAAATAAAAACCTAAGAAGAAAAGAACTGTTTTTAGTATCCACTTGAGAGAACCCTCACCGTGATAGAATCCCTAAGGCACATGTTCATCTTGCGCCATGACACTACTGCCCTTACCTAGTCTAGTAGTCTGGCTCGCTATTGATACAGCAGAACTACCTAGAACTCCTGTGCCGTCATATGGGCTCTTCTTCAGCTAACCATACAACTGGAAGCTGATTTCAATGACACATAGTGAGCTATTAACTTCTAGTACAAGCAAATGCCCAAGTCCGTTGGGGCTCAAATTCTCATCAAGGGAGAGGTTTGGTGGGTTTTAGAAAGTAAAAGAGAACACTTAGAAACTTAGAAATTTAGTTACTCAAGAATAGCCATTAAGCTCTAGAGCAACAGAGAGGAATGATGATGAGGGTATGATGCTTGAGTTCCCTTCTGTGCCCTAGAGTATTTTATTATGATTACAAAGCAAAAAGACAACAAAGAAAGTGAGACAAAGAAAACCTCTGAATTCCCAAACATAGCAAGACCGCAATGATGAGACAGCACCTCTCCCGAACACTAGCTAACTGCTCCCCACTCTTCTAGTCCTACTCCAGTAACCCTCCCTCACACAATGCTCGAGCCTCTTGCCAGGCTGTAGACAGAGATGGCAATCTCGATTCATGTTACTCTCAAGCACATGTTAGGGAACCACTCAGAGATGATCACCCTTAAGCTAGTGGATAGTCCTGGAAGCTAGTTTGAGATTCAAGTGGGGGCATATCTACACATACTTGCTAGTATATATACTAGATAGTCAGGCACACAATACCATGGCAACCAACCTATAATCATAGAATGTCCTAGAATAACTAATAATAGGCATCACACTACATGATACAGACAAGGGAAGTCAGGAACAGTGGAAGTGCGATACACGATCTGTCACTGGGCCACTAATAGAACAGACCCTCAGAACTTACTAAGCACAACCCTAGATGTCCCCTTACAGTACGTTACCTTTATCTAGCCTTCCTGCTACCTCTCTCCTTAGCTTCTCTGTTCTTTTCTTTACCTCTTCTATGTCTTCTCACTCCTTCAGATTCCAATTTCCTTCCACTGCCATTGTGATGCGACTCCATGGTGGCTCAACTATCTTGATCTTGCTATAATTAGCCATCAGTGATGATAGCTTGGATCTGATCATAACTCTTCTATGAATAATGCTGCTGACTGCTGAGGTATGATGTCACTTGGGTTGTGTAAGAGGGCACTCGGAGGTGTCCCAGAACACACTTGACATTAGTGGAGAAGGCATCTTAAGTAAGAGTGATGAATAGCCCAGGAGCTCTAATCAATGTTGAGGTAAAGTATTCTACCATACATCACTAGCTATATATACTAGACTAGCCGGTCTGTGTGCCAGTTGCTAAGGGAACACAGATCAGGACACTAATAACTACTATACCTAATAAGGCTATGTAGTACTAATCATGGCAATGAGAACACAAGGGAAGGGAACTATGAATAGTGGGCTCCAAGGATCTGAGAGCAAGCTAGATAATACTCACCCATACCAGGTTATCTGAGCTACTCTAGAGCATTCCCTTACAGATCATGTTAACCCATCTAAGTTTGCTTCTGTCCTCGAGAGCACTTCTAGAAGGGAAATCCATTGGAAATCTGATACAGGGCACCTGGGCAAGCATCTATGAGATGTATGTAGCAGTGGTCACAGCCACTACTCTGCTACTCAAGCTAGGTGCTCGAGTCCATGACTGGGTGTCTAGGGAACATCTCTAGGGGGGCCGAGCTCTTCTCTCAAGCCAGTTATTCTGGTTATTAGGGTGCAAATTGTCACTTATTTTGCCTAAACATTTGTATGGCGTGATAGCGTTACAACTTAAAGCCTATATCTAACACTTGATATCTTCACACTCCTCACTAGAGGATCTGGTTAGGGTTTTCAGTGAAGTTATATCAGAGGAGAGATGTCAATGAGACTTTGAGTAGCACCCTTGAGATTGTCCTAAGACAAGTAAGAGTACTGATTCCTTAGAGTAAGATTTTACAGAGGAAGTTTGTCACAAACTTTATTCGGCCATATCTCCATCAATTCTCCATCGATTCTCACGGTCTCAATGGCTACGGAAAGCCATTGAAAAGACCTTTCGATCGATACCAGTCACATCTCGAGGCGATCAGTAATGGCCAAGATATTAGGCAGATCAACTGGTAACCACCATGGTACCATTTATTAAATTGCCAATATCTTGGAAACCGCCATGATCTAAGCTTTGCTTTTAGGCATCAGAGAAGCACTCTTCATACCTCTCAGAATGAGCCTAAAACGGCACCGAGGCAATCAGTATCTGTGGAGATATGAAGGCCTCAATGTTTGCACATGGACTTTATTAATTACCCATAGATAGTCATCTGTCCTTTTCTTAGAACAATAGACAGCCTCCATATGGTTAAGTTATCACTATTTTAAGTACAAAGGCACTACCATATGTAGAACAATAGGTAGTAGCAT
>Ga0153965_1000062_pt1 | contig 16967 bp, 16 predicted proteins | sample TSFL049MetaG_FD_104707 | JGI IMG/M metagenome (GOLD analysis project Ga0153965, IMG submission 104707) | Attine ant fungus gardens microbial communities from Florida, USA - TSFL049 MetaG | ecosystem: Host-associated > Fungi > Mycelium > Unclassified | place: USA: Florida, Paynes | collected... | reverse complement strand
AGTCTGAGGATTAGACCTCAGACTTAACAACATCTCTTGTTATTATCTAAACCTTGCTTGAACTCTCTTGAAGAACTCTTTTCTCAAATCACAAATCAAGTAAGTAACCATTTGTGATACTCTTACTGGCCTTTCTAACTTCTGTAGCCTAAATTCATGTTTGGCTGCTATTTTCCTATCCATAAACATCCCTGTTGTGCCACTATCTAAGAGCACCTTTATTGTGACACCCTTGTGAGTGTGTGTTCTTTCAATACCAATATCTAACCACACTTCTTTTAACATTTTGAAAGTTCTCCAAACTTCCCTCTGAGTACCCCTTTCTCTGGCTATGCCTTCCAGGTCTCTTGCCCATGTGCCACTTTGCTATGCTTTTTCCCTAGTAGGTATGCTACCTTCCTTTCTCCTTTTCTCAAACATTCTCTATACTTCTTTAGTTCTTCCCACTCTTTTCCTTTGATTACTCCTTGCCCTCTATTTTCTATTATATAATAGCTGTCATGACTTGGCAAATTGGCTAAGTCATTATTTATATTTCTTTTCTTTTCTTTTCTTATTTATAACTACAAGATGGAGCATGGGAAAGTATCACGTGACTTTGTCACAATGGTGTGACGGATGGTCACATGTCACATCACAAGGTGTCACATGACTAGAGTAGCATGAGGACCATGGGAAAACAAGCGCATAGCCACAGTAGTAAAATGTATAAGTAGTAGAGAATTAAGCAAGAACCCCATCGAGTTCTCTTTGTCAAACTCTGAACAAAGAGACAGTTGGCTTAATTCTGGTCATCGGACTTTAGACGCTGACAATGGCCTTTCTTTCCAGAATCTTTATATGTCAAATACGAAACAACTACTATCTCTCTATTACTCTATCCCAATTCAAATAAATCTGCTTCTTCAGGTACTTCCTCTTCACAATGCTCAAATGCTCTTTGCTATAGAGTATTCTCTAGGGTTCTTCTTCACTTCTGCTGCTGCGCCTTTTGTGGGTTCACCACATGTGCCACCTTCTCCTTTGCTGGTCTTCTATCGAGGCAATTTCTATATCAATGTCCTACTCCTTCACACTCAAAACATCTCATCTTATTATTCTATATATTTCTCCTTATGGAGCATACCAGCTCCTTCTTTGGTTGTACCTTCTATGGTACCACCACCTACATGACTCTTTTTTTTCCTTTCTTTTTTCTCTTTGGACATTTCTTCCATCGGTGTCCCTTTTCTTTACACTTGAAACATCATATTATTTCCTTCTCTTTTCTTTTACTTTTCTACCTTCTTATCTCTACTCCACACCTCATTACTCTACTTCACAACACCTTAAATCTATTTTGAGGAATCAGTGTTCTCTTTTCTTCTTCTCTCCTGTTTCTGTAGTTATGGGCCAGGTATCCAAACTTCTTGCATTCAAAACATATCTTTCCCCATCTTCCTTCCAACTCTGCCCTTAATTTAGCAAGAACATGCTTTTGATTGAGCATGCTGCTCATGAGAGAGTTATATTGTGTGAGAGACATTATGGTAACATCTCAAATAGTATAGAATTAATGATGATTTCTTGCTAAGTAACTATGTCTATTGGAATACAAGATCTCCACCCAACCAGTTCTATTTCCTTACTATCACAAAAGGCCACTTACTATTTGTGATTGGGTTGAATATTTATTCAGAAAGTGCTTATAAGTGAAGTTTAGACAGTGATAAGAGATGTTGTTAAGTCTGAGGTCTAATTCTCAAACAGAAAGTCCTTATATACAGGATTGTGATAGTCTGTGCACTAGGACAGATCATCATATGCTATTACCTATTGCTCTACATATGGTAGTGCCTTTATACTGAAAATAGTGATAACTTAACTATATGGAGGCTGTCCTTTGTTCTAAGAAAAGGACAGATGACTATCTATGTGTCATGACTTGGCAAAATAGCTAAGTCATTATTTATATTTCTTTTCTTTTCTTTTTCTTTTATCTTGGACTTACTACATAGAAGGGAGTGCAGAAAAGTGTCACATCACATGATGTCACATGATAGGTCACATGATAGGTGTGGGAAAACAGTGCACAGACCATGTAGTAGTTGTATAAGTAGTATAGAAAATCTAATGGGAACTCTATCGAGTTCTCTTTGTCAATCACTGAACAAAGAGCAGTTGGCTTTATTCTAGCTTGGAGTTTAGCTTTCTTACACTATGGGTAATTAATGAAGTCCATGTGCAAACATTGAGGTCTTCATATCTCCACTAATATTAATTACCTTGAGGTTGTTCTAAACTCATTCTAAGCATTATGAAGAAGGCTTCTACTGTCTGGGGGACAGAAGCACATTCACAAGCATCCCTTGTCATGGGCCTTAGGCTCAAAGTTGGTACCTTTGTCAAATACTTAGAAATGTGAGTGGGGCCATATGGGAGGCTTCGCAAGCCCAGAAAACAGAGATACATCCACAAGTATCCTTATCTTGGGATCAGAGTCAAGGACTCTGTCAGGTACTTGAAAATGTAAGTGAAGCCTTATGGGACATTTCACAGGTGTAGAGATATACTAAGACAACGACCTCAGACACAAAAGACCCAAAAGACTAAATAGACCTAAAAGACAATGCATAAATAAGACACAAATAAATGAAACCATGACTAGAGACCAACCTAACATAAGACAAACATAAATGACCAGAACTCAAAACAAGAGACAAAGAAGACCTAAAAAATAAAAAACAATAATTAAACAATAAGAAAAAGAACCAAGACACAAGGCAGAATACCTTAAAGTCAAAAACTCCTGAGCCAGAATAAAGCCAACTGCTCTTTTATCAGCATTTGACAAAGAGAACTTGATAGAGTCCCTATTAGATTTGCTATACTATATATACAACAGTAATTGTATATATAGTATAGCAAATCTAATAGGGACTCTATCAAGTTCTCTTTGTCAAATGCTGATAAAAGAGCAGTTGGCTTAATTCTGGTCATCAGACTTTGGCTGCTGACATGTAGTAAGTCTAGAAAAGAAAAGAAAAGAAATATAAATAATGACTTACCTATTTTGCCAAGTCATGACAGTAATATTTTGAGCAGGTCAGTGGGAATGTGTTATATGATCTAGAAGTCTTCTGGAAGTGTTGTAGCAACTGGTTTAATATGGTTAGCTGTTTTTTTATATACAAGTAATGAAACTAAAACTAGGGGTTGTTCAAGGTAATAGAGGAAAATCTCATATATATCTTTTGGAAGTACAAGGGGCTCAAAAGGGATAGAGGTGAATGATATTGGAGATAATATGAAACAGGATAGTTTCTGGATAGATATTAGAGGTGAAGTAGGAAGTATAATAACATTTTGCTGATGTATAATACTAGATTTATCTTTTCTACAAGTAGTATGGGGATAGTCTTTGGGCTACCTACAGAATACTGATATTTCTTTAGTTTGATTATATTTCTTTGTTTCTCTTATTTTCTCACTATTTTTGCTTTTTTTTTATCATTTAATTATTTAATTATTTAGAAAACACTCTAGCTATTACATAAGTTAGAGTATACAAGAATGTGACACAACACAAAAGATATATATATATATATATATCTTTTACCCTTAACTACTCTATCCTAGACAACTTATCTTCTCTAAACATGTTTACCTTTCTACAGTAGTAGAATTATCAATTAGTGAAAATCCAAGACAGAACAGACACATGGATGAGTGGGTAGAATAATAGCCTTGACACTATTTGGGTCAAGTAGGGTGATATGAGAGTCACCTGAGAAGAAGTATTAGGTACTTACTTATACAAGTATAAAGAATGGGCATCCAAGAAGCATTTTGAATGAGGTACTTTCAATGACCTGGTGTTATATGACAGAAAATAATGATTTTAATAAAATAATTTCTTTTATATTTTATTTATTACTAAATTTTGCTCCTGAACTCCTATTGTCTACTCCTATAGGATCATGATGTAGACTAGTTACTTGTACTCCTCCTATTACAGACTTAATATAAGTACTCCATTAGTTACATCCTAGTTCCTTAGTTCATAGATTAACATCTCTTACATGTTTTATCCACACTTCCATCAATCTATATACCATTCCTCTCCTAAACTCCTGGCAACAATTCCATTCTCCTGAAATATACAACCACATGCAATAGCAGATTGAGGCACAGCACATAAGCTAAGGCCAAGGTTGTTCCCCAATTTTATTGTCAATCCTCTTTTTCTCAGAATAACCCTGTTCCATTCCAGGTTATTTCATCCCTACTCTACACATACATGACATCTGGACCTGGAAATAGAAATCATACTTTCCAATAACAACTCAAATATTTGGCAAAAGTCCCATTATTTGTTACAATGGTGACACCATGATGTATACTGTGCGTGCATGTAACGCATACATGGATTGGTCAGCTCACCATCAGCCTTTCCAGAATTCTCCAAATTATTTAAATAATTGCCAATTGCTGTAACTACCTTAGTTTTGTTCTCTCTCAGGAGGACCTTATCCTTGTCAACTCATCTCTCTCTCTCTCTCTCTTAATAAATCTTTTGAATCCTAGAAGGGGCAAGTGTAGGAGCAGGCACAACTCACTGTTGAGATCAAGCCTCCCAAGAAGAATTCCCTTCCTAGAGTCAAACCTGATATTATCCTATTGCAAGATCTATTTGCTGACTTCATAGTCATAGCCTGATCAGTGTAAATTAGGAATTTAAGTTTTTCCCAAACATCTCAGTGGATAAAAATTACTTGCAAGCCATCATCAAGGATTGCCTCCACCTCTATATTTCCTTCTAACTTTGCTGGAATAGTATGAAGTTCAACAGTTGGTTGCACAATTAAAAGATCTGGAGGAGATATGTTATGAGTTACCTCAACCATGACCAAGAAATATGACATGGACTGGAATCAAACTCTGGACTGATAGGGACTTGTAGAATAAATAGATACAAATAGTGCAGGAATGTATAAGTAGTATAACAGAATAAAGCGAGGACTCTATTGAGTTCTCTTCTAACCTTAAAGAGCTCTCTTGATCCTAACCCAGGATTAAGATCTTAAGTCAGTCACTGACAGAAGAACTCGATAACCATATCCTAGGGCTTAGTTCACCTTGAAACCTTGCCTGCAAATCACTTTGATTACCTTATCAATCCTCAGCCAATAATCATTGCAATTGTTAGCTACCTCCATATAGCTAGGCCCTTGGCTTAAGGGGACTTCTTAGTCAGTTAGGGACTGAGAGAGGAAACTTTGCACCAAGTTCAGGTATACAGTCAAGTTCTGACCTGCCAATTGAATATGATAGTTACACTTTCTCAGTATAAACCTTGTGCTACGCTCTATTGTAAGTGGTACATACAGAGAAGTGACAGTTACTTTTAGAAGGCTGTCTAGAGTAGGAGTTCTCTTCTTAGGGGCAATAGTGCAACCATAGTATTAAGACAGTAGTCAGTAGGGCAGTAGGCATCTGGCTAGGTGAAGATCTTGTGCCCCAGCAGATATAGCAGTAAATAAGCAAGACTCAATATACCTCTGAGATATCACCACAATGTCTCAACAACAATATCATAATATCATGAGCAATTTGCTCAAAGAAAAGTATGCTCTCACTTCACTAAGGGCAAAGTTAAAAGGGAGATGAGAAAGAGAGTGCTAGAAATATAGGGGGTTTGGACACTGAGCCCAACATTGTAGAAAAGAGGAGAAAGAAAAAGGAGAATTGACTTCTCAAAATAAATTTGAAATATTAGTGAGTAAAGTGATAAGATGCAGGATGGAGTTAAGAAGACAAGAGGTAAAACAAAAGAGGTAGAAGGTCGAATGTTATAAATATGGGAAAAAAGGGCACAAGTGTAAGAAGTGCCTGTTATGGGAGAAGAAGGAAAGGGTAGCACATGTGGCAAGACTGCAAAAGGCACACCAACAGAGAAAGCTGGCATGCCCAGTAAAGAGAAAGGTATAGGAAGAAAAAAGGAGAGCAGAGGAGAGCAGAGGAAGAAAAAGTAGTGCATATAGCCAAGCCATGAGAAGCACAACAAGGATGGAGAAGGAGCTTAGTAGAAGAGCTAAGGAAGAAAGCCGAGGAACACTGTGGAAAAGGCATCCCAGGAGAGACACTGCTATTAGAATTAGGATGGTATACAGAAGAAGTGATAGTAACATATGTGAAGTGTGAAAGGTATAGAGAAAAGGGATGTCATGTGGAAGAAAATAGAGGACAGGGAGTGATGAAAGACAGACAGAGGTGGTGTGGATGCCAAGGAAAAAGAGAGAAAAAAGCGGTGTGGCCTAGAGAGGCAAAAGCACAGTAAAGCAGCATACAGTTAGGAGAACTGGAAAGTGTAGCAAAAGAGAAAGTAAAAGAAAGGGACATTAGGAGAACATTCAAAATCCTAAGAGAAGTGTGGCTAGATATAGGAATAGAGAAAGTAGATATACATAAAGGCATAATAGTAAAAGTGCTCTTGGATAGTAGCACCATGAGGATGTTCATAAACAGAGAAATAGCTAAGAGACATGGTTTCAGGATAATGAAACTAGAAAGACCTCTAAAGGTAAAGAATGTGGATAGAACAAAGAACAGTGGAGGAAACATCACACATCAGGTAGAAGTCAATGTCTTCTACAAAAACCATGTGGAAAGAATGAGGATGGATGTGTGTAACCTAGGAAAGACAGAGATGATACTAGGGATGCCTTGGTTACAAGCACACAACCCAGAAATAAATTGGGAAACAAGAGAGGTAAAAATGATGAGATGCTCACCTTTGTGTAGAAGAAACCTGGCAGTAAAGGAAGATATAGAGCAGAGAAAGAAGATCAGAAAGAGGATAAGAAATGTGGAGAAGGCAAATAGAGACAAATGGAAATGGACAATGAAAGAGAAGTTTAATAGGGAGATTGAATTAGATAGAGAAAAAGTAAAGGAGATAGTGTCACAAAGGTTTCACAAGTGGCTAAAGGTTTTTGGAAAGATAAAGTCAGAAAGAATGCCAATAAGAAAACCTTGGGACCATACAATTAATCTAAAGGAGGATTTTGTCCCAAAGAAAGAAAGGACATACCTAATGTCAAGGTAAGAGAAAGAAGAGATGTGAGAATTCATGGAGGAACAGTTGAGGAAAGGGTACATTAGACTCTCAAAATCACCACAAACCTCACCAATGTTCTTTGTGGGAAAAAAGGATAAAAAGAAAAGAATAGTACAAGACTATCAATACCTCAACAAGGGAACAGTCAAAGACAATTACCCCCTACCTTTAATTTCAGACCTAATCAATATCATAGGGATAAAAAGAGTGTTCACAAAAATGAATTTGCGATGGGGATACAACAATGTATGAGTAAAGGAAGAAGACAAGTGGAAGACAGTATTCACAACGCACTTAAGGGTTTTCAAACCCACTGTTATGTTCTTTGGTCTCACAAACTCACTAGTAACCTTTCAGGTGATAATGAATGATATTCTAAGAGACCTCATTAATAAAGGAGAAGTAGTAGCATTCATGGATGATATTCTAGTAGGAACAGAGGAGAAGAAGAGACATGACAAAATAGTGGAAGAGATATTAAGAAGGATGGAGGAAAATGACCTTTATGTTAAGCCGGAAAAATGTATATGAAAAGTAAGAGAAATTGACTTCCTAGGGCTAGTAATGGGGTCAGGAGGAATTAAGATGCAAGAAAAAAAGGTGATGGGAGTCCTGGAATGGCCAAGGCCAAAAACAGTCAAAGAGATGCAAAAGTTGTTAGGGCTAGCAAACTACTATAGGCAATTTGTCAAAGATTTCACAAAAATAGCCAAACTAATGCACAAATTGGTCAGAAAGGACAAAAAATAGAGTTAGGGAGAGGAGTAGAAAAAGGTATTTGAGCAGTTGAAACAGGTGTTCACAATGCAACCAGTGTTGGTAGTACTAGACTTAGATAAAGAAATGAGAGTAGAGGTAGACACGTCGGAATATGCAATAGGAGGAGTTTTATCAATAAAGTATGAAGATGAGAAGTAGAGGCTGGTAGCCTTTATCTCAAGATTGTTAAACAAGATAGAAAGGAATTACAAAATTCACAATAGAGAGATATTGGTAATTATCAGATGCTTAAACAAGTGGAGACACCTGTTGGAAGGAGTACAAAACAAATTTGAGATCTAGAGCAATCACAAGAATTTGGAATATTTTATGAGTAGCCAGAAGTTAAATCAAAGACAAGCATGATGGGCTCTGTACCTGTTCAGATTTGATTTTATGCTCAAATATGTGCTGGGATCTAGTATGGAAAAAGCTGATAGTTTAAGTAGATGACCAGACTAGTAAAAAGGGGTAGAGAAAGACAATGAAAACAGAACGTTGTTAAAGAAAGAGTAGTTAGAAGTAAAAGCAATGCAAGTAGTGGAAGTAATAATAGACAGAGTAGATCTATTAGAAAAAATAAGAAGCTCAGGAGCAAGAGACAATGAGGTAGTAAAGGCAGTGGAAGAAATGAAGCAAGTAGAAGTAAAGATGTTAAGGAATGAAGAATGGAGAGAGGAAAACAGACTTATACTAAGGGATGGAAAGGTATATGTTCTGAAAGATGAGAAATTAAGGGCAGAAGTTATCTGGCTACACCATGACATGCCGGTAGGGAGGCATGGAGGACAGTAGAAAACAACAGAACTGGTTACTAGGAATTTCTAGTGGCTAGGAATAACAAAAGAAGTTAAGAAGTATATAGAAGGATGTGATATATACCAAAGAAATAAAAATTGAACAAAGGTACTAGCAGGAAAGTTAATGCCAAACACAGTACCTGAGAAACCCTGGTGTCAGCATCTAAAGTCCAATGACCGGAATTAAGCCAACTGTCTCTTTGTTCAGAGTTTAACAAAGAGAACTCGATGGAGTTCTTACTTAATTCTCTACTACTTATACATTTTACTACTATGGCTATGCGCCTACTCTCCCATGGTCCTCATGTTATTCTAGTCATGTGACACACTGTGACCTGTGATGTGACCATCCATGACCATCTGTCACACCATTGTGACATTGTGACAAAGTCATATGATACTTTCCTGTGCTCTATCTTGTAGTTGTAAGTCCAATAAGAAAAGAAAAAAAAAAGAAATATAAATAATGACTTAGCTGTTTTGCCAAGTCATGATATCTGGACACATATATCAGTAGATTTTATTACAAAACTACTATTGGTACAGGGATATGACAGTATCTTAGTAGTATGCAATAGAATGACAAAAATAGTACACTTTGTGCCCACTATGGAAAAAACTTCAGTGGAAAGAGTAGCAAGATTGTTCTGGGATAACATCTGGAAACTACATGAATTACCAGAAAGTACTATAATGGATAGAGGGGCACAACTCATAGCAGGAATGATGAAAGAGTTAAATCAAATGCTAGGAATAGATATGAAATTGTCAATAGCTTACCACCTGCAAACAGACAGCCAAACAAAAAGGATGAATCAAGACTTAGAACAATACTTATAGATGTTCATTGATCATCGACAAGAGCAATAGCCAGATTGGTTAGCGACAGCAGAGTTTGCATATAACAACAAGATATAGACTAGTACAAGAGTGTCACCATTCAGAGCAAATAATGAATGAGATTCACACATGGGATTCAAAATAAGGAAGAAAGGAAAATTTGAGAAGGCCGAAGAGTTTGCAACAAGGATGAAGGAAGTACATGAGAAAGCAGAGGCAACACTAAAGAAAAGCCAAGAAGAAATGAGAAAATATGCAGATAGGAAAAGAAGTAAGGTAAAAGAATACAAAGTAGGGGACTGGGTGCTCTTAAGCACAAAAGATCTCAAATATCAGATGCAAGGAAGATGATCAGAAAAACTAATAGAACGATTTGTAGGACCTTACCAAGTAAAAGGAATTATCTCGACAAATGCCATAGAACTAGATTTGCCAAGCATAGTGAAAATACATCTAGTAGTAAACGTCAGCAGAGTATGTAGATATAAAGATCAAGTTGAAGGCCAGAAAAAGGAACAGCTAACACCAGTTATAATCGGAGGAGAAGAAGAATATGAGGTAGAGAAAATACTAAACAAAAGGAGATTCAGAGGAAAAGATCAGTATTTAGTACAATGGAAAGGATATACAGTGGAGGAAGATATATGGAAGCCAAGAGAAAATTTAGGAAACACAAAGGATTTAGTAAAAGAATTTGAGAAAGAATATGGTGAAATCAGAAGAGCGAAGAAAAGAAAAATAGGAAAGAAGACAGAAAAGGAGACTTACTAGATAGGTATATGGCAAAGATGTTATATAGATGGGATGACAAGAGGTTCAATGAAGAATACTAGAGATGGCTGGAGAGGAATTGGAACAAATGGAAGGGAAAAGGAAAAAAAAGAACTAACAAAAAAGAAAAAGAAGAAACCAAGGAAGGAAAAATAGAGAAATGGGATGAAGAAGATGAAATAGAAAAGATGAGAGATCCATATAACAAGTTATAAGAAATTTTCAGAACAAAAATTCTTAAGAGAGGGGTACTATCATGAGTCATCTCAACTATGACCAAGAAATATGATATGGACTGAAATCAAACTCTGGACTGATAGGGACTTGTAGAATAAATAGATACAAATAGTGCAAGAATATATAAGTAGTGTAACAGAATGAAATGAGGACTCTATCAAGTTCTCTTCTAACCCTGAAGAACTCCCTTGATCCTAACCTGGGATTAAGATCTTAAGTCAGTTGCTAATAAGATAAAGTGCCTTGTAATAAGGCCACTGCTGGTAAATCTTCTTCAATTCCTTTGAGAGTATTGGTTGATGCAGTATTAGGTGTATTGATTCTTTTTGTTATAACATTGTCTTTTAGATATTAGCAAATATCAGGCAAAATTACATATAACTCTCATTAGGTAAGTGTAACTAGACTCTTAAGACTCTTGTCAATAATATGTTGGACAACCTCTGGTTCCTCTATGTTTGAGTATCATCAAGTATGAGTAGTGGATAAGTGATTTGTAGTGGGAATTGTAGGAAGCTATGAAGACTAAGATATTTTCTGAGAGATTAATTTAGGCAATATAAGGTTAAGCAATGCCTTTTCTGCCTTGACAGCAGCTCGAGTAATAGAGTAAGAGATAGATTTTGCTTTTAAGGCTTTGCTAATCCACTTTCTAATAGTATTTTCCTGCTTCAGTATTGAGACTGCAACTATATCTAGCAAATGCAATTTCTTAAGGTCAGTGGTCAAAACTTTGCTAGTAAAAACTTCCTGTAAGAGAATACCTGGAACTAGAGATGAGGAGGTTAGTAAAACAGCTTTAACAATGTTGGTCAATATAGTAGGTGGTACATGAGACTTTAACCAGTTATTAATATGTTCCTTAATGCACTTTCCAGGTGCTAGACAAGTGGTGACCAGAGTTCTATCTATAAGGACTATATGCTTCATATTATTATATTTGCAGGGACCTTGAGAAATATAATTGGCAATGATAGAGCATGAATGGTGGTAATGGAAAGGGTCAAGGTAGCTAACATAGCCTTTAGGATGGGGTTACTATAGATAAGAGATTGTATGTTAGTTACCAAAATTAGATGAGTATACTATAGTCTTATTGAGTCCAAGTTTATTTGCTAGCTTTGAGACAAAGGTGTCTAAGACCATATACTGCTCAAGGAACAATATGTCAAACCACTCATGTGCCAAAGAAGGGAGATCTTGTGATAGTGGTGCTTGGGTACTGAAGTGGATCTGTATGTTGTATGATGGATAAGAGTAATAATCAAGTTTACTAGCAGCTGAGTTTAATGCAAGAAAAAACTGAGCAGACTCTATAATATCATCTATGGGCTATGAGCAGTGAAGAGGATGGTTAGGATTCTTTATACATAGCCTTGAGATGAGTCAGTCTTGGAATAAATAGTCAAAACCTTTAATAAAGAGCTTGTTTTAATCTTGGATAGATATCTCCTGTTGGCTGAGAAGCCAGTCTAAAATTGTAACAAAGTACTAGTAGTATTTACCAAATTGGTAACACAACTGCATAGGCTCACAACCCTGCTTATTAACAAGTATTTCTAGATCGATGACCATGTATTTCTGGTTCTCATCAGCTCTAGGATATAGTGCTGTGATTTTAGCCTAAAAGACATCCCAGTTAGATTCTTGTACAGAGAGCTATGACCTCCAGGTTTCATATTCCCTAAAGTCTAGATAACAGAGGATATGCTGGATTTTTTCTACTGCTGAAAGTCCATAAGAGTCTCCTAGATAATTAACTTTATCAAAGAAGTATTTAAATAAAGGGAGGTGACCATCAAACTTTGGGGCATTATGATCACTAGGACTAGGTATTGTATAAGAGTATTGTGCTTGTATGGTGGTTGGCCTAGTAGATAAATATGAAGATAGTCAAATAAATAATAGCTGTGGGATGAGTGGTAGAATAGATGAGGCTTAAGAGTGAGTAGGTAGAGAAATATTACCTACATTGGCTAAAGTAGATAGTGCTTGTCTAGGATCTCCAAACTGGGAACAACAATGGTTACTAGCATCCTCATGGTCCTTATGGTCTAACCACTAAGCAAGAACAAACCCTGGTTGAGCAGTATAGGATTGCAGTTGTCAGTTAGTTATAGCTAACAATCTAAAGGAAGAATGAGATGATGATGAGTCAGATAAGAGTAGAGGCTGAGGGTAAAAGGAAAAGAATTTGGCAATTGTGGCAAAGGAGTTGTCAACCAGGGACAGAGGATTATTGAGAGCAAGAGAAACCTCCTTAGTAAGAGTGTAGTCTAGTGAAATTGGAAAGAGCTTGGGTCAAAAGCCCCTTGCAGTGGGCTCTAGTTGAAGAGATTGAGATATGTAACAACATCAAGAGGTGAGATTTGCAAGTATAACAGCATCTGTCTGTTGTTGGCTTTACTGACCCAAAATATGACAAGAAAGATTTGAAACAGAGTATTCAGGTTTTAAGAGGGAGGAGAGATTGGTAATAAAATTTTCACTGCTCTTCTCTCAAATGTAAGGGGGCTTTTTATACAAAATAACTACATAGACTATCTTTAACCAAAGAAAAGACTAGGAGCCTGGCCAGTTGTCCTATAATACTGAGAAGGTCCTCATTGCATAGGTACTCCTACCAGTTAAACTAGTCCATATTTAGTAATGTGAATTTAGAGAGGTAAACAAGTTTTAAGAATTAGTTAAGGAGAACACTTTCTTGGTAGTAATGACAATCTCTACACCATCATATGCTACTACCTATTGTTCTACATATGGTAATACATTTATACTTAAAAATGCAATAACTTAACCATATAGAGGCTGTTTTTTGCTCTAAGAAAAGGCAGATGATTATCTATGGGTAATTAATTAATATCCATATACAAACATTGAGAACTTCATATCTCCATTAATATTAATTGCCTTAAGGTCATTCTAGGCTTATTCTGAATGTTATAAAGAGGGTTTCTATAGACACTAGAAGCAAAGCATATATTGTGGTGGTTTTCAAGATATTAGTAATTTAATATGTAGTACTATGGTAGTTATCTACTGATTTGCCTAATATCTCAGCTAATATTGATTGCCTTGAGACATATTTGGTATCAATCAAAGGGTTTTTTAAGGGCTTTCTAGCACCATTGAGACTATAGAGATTGTCAAAGAATTGGTGGAGATAGGTCTGAATGAAGTTTATAACATAGGGCTTGACTTTAAGAAAGCTTCTAAGCACTATGCTCATTAACAAGAATGATAGAAAGTAAGTGGTGGTAAGGCTACAAGGTGTGAGGTCACTAAAAGGGGTTGGGCTCTTATGTTGACATAAAGTTGTGAAGACTTAGAGTTTATCCAAGATAGATGTTCAGGAAGAACTCAATAGAGTTTCTTGTTGGATTGTGCTATCTGTTATAAACCTTGAGTGGGATTACCATTATTGTCAGCCATAGTCTACATGTTTTCTACCAAATTGACAAATGCATAGGAAATAGTTTCCTTTCTTGGAACTATCTCATAACAATATATACTACTATGCCTATTGTCTTCATGTTAGAAATGGTCCTCAACTATCCCTTTTCTATGGTAGAAAGCTACTCTAGCAGTTTGTTGTTGATATATGGACAAATTATAAATAGAAAAAACTCAACTGGGCTAGGACATATCAGTATACTCTCAGATCTAAGCTCTACTAGGGACTACAGAATGTTGTTGTGCATAATTTTGCAGATACTTTCACAAACCAGCTCTTTTTTACTATAACTGCTAATCCCAAGTGGTCAGATATTGTCAATGTGGGAAGATACTTAACAAATTAATTACATAAAAATTATGTAAGTATATGTCAGTTTTAGTTCAGAATTGTATAGTGACTTAGCCTAAGACAACTTAATCACTCTCTAAGTTAACAAGGAGAACTCAATAGAGTTTCTATCAGATTTTGTACACTACTTATACAACTACCACATGGTCTGTGCACTACTTTCCCACACTCATTATGTGACATTACCACCTGACATGTGACTGTGACATGTGATACTTTCCTGTACTACTTCCTTGTATAGTAACCAAATATAAAAAGAAAAGAAAAGAAAAGAAATATAAATCATGACTTAGCCATTTTGCCAAGTCATGACAAATTAATTATCAAATTTCTTTCTATATCTTCTCTTTTTACTTAATTTACTCAATAAATTCTACAAAATTAGGAAAAATTCAAATAAACTAAAAAAATATAATCTCACAGACTGTTGAAGGAAGGGAGTGTAGTAGACTGACAAACAATACTGCTCACTATTACACAGACCATTAGAGGAAGGGAGCAGAGCAAATTGACTTCGACACAATATTAACTAAGTATAGTGGACTGAAAGACAACACTACCTACTGTTACACAGACCATTATAGGAAGGGAGCACAATATACTGGTAGACAATACTACCTACTATCACATGGACCATTGTAGGAAAGGAGCACAGTGAACTGACAAACAACACTACCTGCTGTTACATGGACAGTTGTAGGAAGGGAGCATAGTGGACTGGTCATCTCTACTCAGAATGAATAAAGGTGATCATCTAGGCTGGAGGCCTGATTGTAAACTTTGTAGTTTAATACAGATGACTACAAGAATGTGTCAATACCCAGAAGCCATGACCAATGAACTAGCACCATGTTCTGACTGCATAGAACTCAACCACTTATATTTATCCCCATCCCATATGGTAAGGGAACTACATGAAATGCAACTTATTTTTGACTTTAACTTCGGATCACGGCTTACTAAGCAGACCATATTATACTAATTGTTCTGTTGTTTCTGGACCTAAACCATGTCTCATACCAGCAGACCAGACTTTTATGGTCAAGGCTCCGTCGAAATATCCCAGGCATCTGAGGGCGAAGGCGCCGTTCGTCGGTTTGCCATTTCGAAAGACGCCCTTACGATGCGGCCAGCAGAGGGTATCGAGACCGTATTTGACCTCTTTGCATATGCCGTACGCGCCCATGGTTCTCGTGATGCCTACGGTTGGAGAGATGTCATTTGTATACATGAAGAAGAGAAAGAGGTCACCAAGAAGAAGGATGGCAGGGAAATTATAGAGAAGAAGAAGTGGAAATATTTCGAGCTCAGTCCCTACCAGTTTCACTCTTTCCTCGATGCCGAGAAGATTGTTTCCGAGATTGGACGTGGTCTTCTGGTACTCGGTGTCGGTGTTGATGATGTCTTCAACATTTATTCTCAGACGAGGTAGGTTCCATCGACCACCGTCAGTGGTCTTACTGATTTCATAATGCTACAGTCCCAATTGGCAACTCATGGCTCACAGCTGCGCTTCAATATCAATTACCATTGCCACTGCCTATGATACCCTAGGTGCAGACGGTCTTGCCCACTCTTTCAATGAGCCCAACTGTGTTGGTGTCTTCACCAATGCGGAACTCCTCCCTGTGGTCACTCGGGTTCTACCGAAGACACCCTCGATTAAATATGTAATTTACGATGGTGAACCTCCTTCCAATGTTCTTGAATCCCTTGGTGCAGCACAGAGCGATGTCAAAGTCTATAGTATCGGGCAACTACGTGCACTCGGCAAGGATAAGCCGGCAGAAGCACTTGAGGCCAGGCGTCCCAAGCCCGATAGTGTTGCATGTATAATGTATACCAGCGGTAGTACTGGGCCCCCAAAAGGCGTCGTCATTACCCACGCCAACCTCGTTGCTTCCGTTGGAGGTGTACTCAAACTTTTTGGACACCATATCAGCCCAGCGGACAGATACTTGGCGTACCTCCCTCTCGCTCATGTTTTGGAGTACATAGTTGAACTCATCACGATCTTTGTTGGCATTCCCACATGCTACGGTCGTGTTAAAACCCTCACAGATGCGTCTGTGCGCAACTGTAAGGGTGATCTTGCCACCTGTAAGCCGACAATCATGACTGGTGTCCCAGCCGTCTGGGAAAATATCAAGAAGGGTATCACTGCCAAAGTGCAAAGTAGCGGTATTATTCGACAAACGATTTTCTATTGTGCTTTGGAAGCAAAGAAGAGGAAAATTCCTGTCCTCTCCACTGTCGCAGATTATATCTTTGGCAGCGTTCGTTCTGCTACGGGCGGCCACTTACGTATCGCCCTTTCCGGTGGTGCTGCTCTCAGTCGTGAGACCCAAGAGTTCTTGAGCATTGTACTAGTTGACATCCTTTCAGGCGCGTTCCCCATTGTCTATCTCGTAAAAGAGATCTTGGCTCATAAAACTTGCTTATTAGGTTATGGCATGACGGAGACATGTGGCATGTGCTCAATTCTCCCTCCTGAGTTGATGCAATATGGTGTCGTCGGCTTGCCAGTGCCTTCATCTGAAATCAAACTTCTTGACGTTCCTGATGCTGGTTACTTGTCAACAAACAACCCACCTCAAGGTGAAGTGTGTATTCGTGGTTCCTCAGTGATGTCAGGTTATTATAAGCGACCTGATCT
>Ga0153965_1000061_pt1 | contig 16975 bp, 10 predicted proteins | sample TSFL049MetaG_FD_104707 | JGI IMG/M metagenome (GOLD analysis project Ga0153965, IMG submission 104707) | Attine ant fungus gardens microbial communities from Florida, USA - TSFL049 MetaG | ecosystem: Host-associated > Fungi > Mycelium > Unclassified | place: USA: Florida, Paynes | collected... | reverse complement strand
CACACGAACCATCATCAACAAAAATTTCCCACGCAAAGATATGGTCGTGTATAATGCTGGAGATACATCCAGCGAAAACAATCCACATAATATACCTGGTCCTCCAGAGAGCATCAGCACAGCACAGCTATTAAGCCCTCAGGCAGGATACCAAGTTAAACCCACAGACTACTTGCCCTTAGCTACCCCAACAAGGAACCCAAAACACCCTAGACATGATCCATCCACCAGGAGCCAAAAAGGGACATGGACAGATGAGATGGATGAGGATGAATTGTTTGGTCAACACAACTTCAACCCAAGCCATAGTGGAACACCACACCCCTACACACATCAAACAGACTCATATCCAGCATTAAGAGCTATTCTCCTTAGGAGCATAAGCAAAGCCAAAATAACAGCCAAAAATATACTGATGCTGACCAAATCCTCCTCTATTACAGAATCCCACATTATAGATGAAGCACTAGAGCTGTTGAGTGTTATCACAGGAAAACCCCCAGCATCTACTTTCCATAATAGGACCCAACCAGATAAGCAAATCCTAGAAACCCTAGCCAAACTAACCAAAAAGGTAGATAAACTAAGTGAACAGGTAAACAAGCCCAGGAAAAGGAGCTCAAGAATTACTGAACCCAAAGAAGGCTTAAAGGCTAGTATTAGGGAACTACTCAGAGGCAATCTCCCTTAAGCTAGTAGATAGTCCCAGAAGCTAGTTTAAGATTCAAGTGGGGGTATATCTACATACACTTGCTAGTATATATATACTATACTAGATAGTCAGGCACACAGCACCATGGCAACTGACCTATAATCACAGAATGTCCTAGAATAACTAATAATAGGCATCGCATCACATGACACAGACAGGAGAAGTCAGAAACAGTAGGAGTGTGATATACAATCTGTTACTGGGCCATTAATAGAACAGACCCTCAGAACTTACTAAGCACAACCCTAGATGTCCTCTTACAGCTAGTAGACATGCACCTCAAACACTAACCAAATTCTATGCCCAGGCAATCAGTTCCCCATTTAAGACCCCAACCCCAACAACTAGATTACCAGTTACCCATAATCCTAAAATGTCCAACCCAAACAAGGCACATGATCCAATATACCTTGTAGTATACTTCCCACCAGACACAAACACCACATTAAGAGAAGACAATCTCACAATTGTAAATGACATCAACCAACTTCTTAAATCAAATAGTACACCAGACAACCAAGTAGTTACAGTAGTCAAATGGAACCTACAGGGGAACTATATCGTCATTACACACTCAGATACAACAGCAGCTGATATTATCCCATTTACAGAGGGTATTGCTAATGTTATTATACCAGGAGCAACAGGCACAATTAGAGAAGATAAAAAGTAGTTCAAGATTGAGGTAAATAATGTCAGAACAGGTACACGAGATAGCAATAGCAAAGACATATACTCCCTTGAGTTCATTTATGAAAACCTTCGATACTCTAACCCTGAATACATGGCAATTACTCAACACATAGTACTCAAGCCCAGATGGGTTTGCCCAGCCTCAGAACTAAGCCAACAAGACTACTCATCAGTGGTCTTTACAGTAGACTCACAAGAAATCCATCAAACATTCCTGATAAACCACAAGACCCTCTCAATCTTTGGTGTGATAGCCAAGACCTGAGGTTAGTCAAATAGACCTCTACTCATCCAATGTAACAGATACTGGGAATTCGACCACAGAACAGCTAAATGTCAAGCTGCTAAACTACAATACAGAATCTGTGGAGACAACCATTTAGAATCATTACATTCTATCCAGAACCAGACATCTCCAACCAACAACATGGTTACTGACTCAAATAACAGAGATTCTCATTTAAATATAACATGTATTCACTATAAAAGAGAAGGTAGGCAAAACACAAACCACCCATCAAACTAGACCCAATGTCCAAAACAACAACTTCGAGTTGGAATCAACAGAACTTCAGGTCTCTCCTATCCTAAATCATTAGTCAACCAACCAAGAGCTCTACCAAAAAGAACATATGTCCCTAGAAATACACAAAATATACAGAAAGCACTAGTAGAGCCCACAACCCCATCTACACTGAACACTGCATCATCCTCTCAAATTGAAAATATCACTGACTTAGCCAAGACAGCTGGTGCTGATATTACAAACATATCTAAAGTAGAAATCTGCCAAGCCCTCACTGCCGCCCTCACGAAATACAAATCAAAACCATGAGTAGTACATCTATAAGCAATATGACTGCATCACACTCACAGATCAAAGTTCTATAGCTCAACTGCAATAGAAAACCAACAGCTACTCATAGTCTCCTAAATGAACAATTGGACAAAGCTGACATTTTACTTCTACAGGAACCCCAATGAACAAAAATATTACCAGACAGAAAAAAAGGTCCTATTGGCCATAATGCTTGGACCCTAATTCTCCCATTCAACATATATAAACCAGGTGACCCAGAGCCAAGAGTCATGGTATATGTTCAACATAGGCCAGGCCTCAAAATTGCACTCAGATCAGATATTATTCAAGATTGCAATGTCTAAATTCTAACTGCAAGCTTTCCAGGACACCCAACTACAATAATAATCAATATGTATAATGATAAAGATTGCAAAAATGATAGAACATCAAAAATAATTCGCCAACTACCCCTAGCACTTGACTAACCAACTATTATCATAGAAGACTAGAACATGCACCATTTACTATAGGTAAACCAAGATAGAGTTCAACATGATCAAGAAACCACTGAAATAGTTGAATGGCTTACTCAACATGGCTTTAGACTCATTAATACTCCAGGTGAAACAACCTATCTTGGGCATACAAGAAACAGGAGTTTGTCAGTACTTGACCTCACATTTGCTAACGGACCAGCTACACAGAATACATGTCTTTCAGACTGGGCAGTTAATCAAGACATAGTATATGGCTCAGACTACTACATAATCCAGTGGACTCTGTTCAACAACATTGAACCATGCAACAACATCTGTGGGCAGAAATTTAATATCAAAGACACAAACTGTAAAAAATAGGTAAAAGCCTTTAAAGAAGCTTACAAGGCTAACTTTCAGGATATTTCTATTATTATGGACAAAGAAGCTGACATTACTGCAGATACTCTAGAAGCTGCCATAACCAGATTAACACAAATATTCAAGCAAGCAAGTATCAAAGCAGCCAAAATCCGCAAACCAAGCCCCAAAGCAAAACCTTGGTAGAATGAAAGTCTATTAGAATCAGCTGCACTAATCCAATTTTATAGAGACACCAAATGCAGCCAGATAGAGGAAACAGGCATAAATGTTTATATAAAGGCTAAGATTAGACAAACACAAAACTTCTTCAAACGACAGGTATACCAGGCGAAACGCATTTGGGCTAACTAGATCCTAGAAGACATTTCCTCACAGAATGTGTAAGAGGACCCCTAACACGCGACTCCGGAGCCCATACTAGTCCTCTGGAGTGATCCTATAGCTGATTCAATATTACTATGTAATATTGGGTCTTACCCCTATTATTCCAAGAGCACTCTGTTATCTCCTAGCGCATTTTCATTGTTTAGACCCTGGTTACTGATGTAGGGATGTGAGGGTACTGTATATATAATGTAGATTATTCCCTCCAGAAGTCTCATCTAATTCTCTGAGAAATCTCCTGGAGGTGAGTTGTAACATATTCCATAGTATAATTTAACTGAGAAATCTCCTAAAGTATACCGTTCCAGTTGCTCTTACAGGATGTATGGTCTGTACACAAATGGACTACAGAATACTGCAATTATCCAATGCCTACTCTCACACATGGCCAAGGTATTCCACCAGCAATCACATTAGAAGAAAAATATAACATACTCTGAGATACACTATACCAAGAACCTCTATCTCTCCTGGTTCCAGTAGTAACCAATCTCACCCAAAGAGTACCCAATGAACTCCCCTATACAGAGATCACACACATGAAACCTTATTCTCTACTAACTCAAACACAGTACCTGGCCTAAGCCAAATCACATATACACTAATCAAGTGGGCATGGCCAATAGCAGTTAATTTAATCATAGCACTCTTTCAAAGATGCCTTAATATGGGCTATCACCCAGTTCAATAAAGACAAGCAGTGGCAGTAGTATTAAGAAAACCCAACAAAGCTGACTACTCACAACCCTGAGCATATCATCTCATTACTTTATTGAAATGCCTAGGTAAACTGCTAGAGAAAATTGTTACAAAAAAGCTATCATACATGGTAGGCAGGCATAAGCTAATCCTAGGAACACAATTTGGTAGATGGTCAAACTCTTCTACAATCAATGTTATGACCTTAAGAAGTAACTCAGGTTGCAACACTCAAGTAAAAACTCAAGGATAAATTGAGAGTAGAGGAAGGAAGGGAATGATACAATTGGTAAAGCGTAGGGAATATAGGAGAGTATCTACTGTATATATACCTATATACCATGAGGAGTATGTGAGGGATACATATTGCAGACATGAGGTTTGCTGAGTAAAAAACATGCCTCACCAGTGAGGCGCTAATTGAGCCATTAGATATATGAAGTAATATGAAACAAAGAAGCAGTCCATGTGTAGAATACCTGGAGACAATGAGGTCGATCATTACAATCGATGCAGCCATGATATTTGTACATAATGTACACACTGTCTGGAACCAAAACAAGGTAACATTTGCACTGACCTTTAACATCAAAGGCTTCTTTGACTTTGTAAACCACCAACACCTTCTTTCAGAGATGCAGAAAAGACACATACCACTAGAATACCTCAAATGGACAGCAAACTTCCTAAACAAGTGCGAAGCAGCAATATGTGTTAATGGTATTAGAGGAAGCTCAAAACCAGTAAAGAATAGAATCCCTCAAGGATCACCTATCTCACCCATTCTAGTATCATTTTACTTAGCAGGCCTCCTAGAGGTGTTCCAGGACACGAATGCTCTTCTTATCCCTGAACATCTAAAGGCTACAAAGCCAACCAACACAGGTATTCTGATGTATGTTGATGATGGCAAACTAACAGTCTCTTCAATGTTAATTGCATCAAATATCACACTCTTAGCTGAGGCATATAAAATTATTGACCAGTGACTCTGGAAAGCAGGTCTCATACTAGACCAGAATAAATATAAAATCATGCATTATATATAATGCAAGAAATATAAGGACCCTACAACCCATATTGAACTCACAAAACGAGACGGCTTTAAAACCAAAATTCTAGTAACCCCTACCATATGATGGCTAGGTATCCACTTCGACAGGAAACTCCTCTTTAATGAACATGTAAAAAAACTATCAGCTAAAGCTAAGGCAGCTATTGGATGTATTGCTATGCTTTCAAATACTATATGAGACCTCTCATACCTGAATCTATGCACATTATATAGGATATGCGTCCTACCCATCATGACATATGCAAGTGCCATTTGGTGGAGAAAAAAAGAAATACATGCCAAAGCTCTAAGACGAGTCCAGAACTGAGCATTGTACATCATTTGTGTAGCTTTCAGAACTATACTAACTCAAGCCCTAGAAGTTAAAGCTGCAATCCTGTAAGAGGACCCCTCACACACGACTCTAGAGCCCGTATTAGTTCTCCAGAGTGATCCTGCAGCTAATCAAATATTACTAAGTAATATTTGGTCTTACCCCCATTATTCCAAGAGCACTCCGTTGCCTTCTAGCGCACTTTCATTGTTCAGACCCTAGTTACTGAATGCAGGGATGTGAGAACATTGTAGTATATATAATGTAGATTATTCCCTCTAGGAGCCTCATCTAATTCTCTGAGGAATCTCCTAGAGGTAAGTTGTAATATATTTCATAAACTATAATTAACTGAGGAATCTCCTAGAGTGTTCTGCTCCAGTCGCCCTTACAAATTGCCCTGATCCACCTCTATTTAGATTACCTGGAGAAAAAAGCTGGCATCCACTTAAATAGACTAAGTATAACAAACCTAGTCTTATATCATCTTTCTCCTGCTTGGTCTCATTCCAGATACTCAATCTACCAACAGAGCACAGATCACCCTTTCAAAGGGACTACCTAGCTTCTCTGGATAGCAGTGCACACAGACTACACTCATGAATGAGTCTTTCCATTCCTTCTCCTCCCCTGGCAAAAAACCTATGCTGATTATTCAAACAGGATCACAATTCAAGACAAAGCTACGTTAGATCACCTACACTCTATCTCACCTCTTAAGATATCTGTGAACCACATCATAGTCTATACTGATGGCTCACAAAAGATAATAAGCAAAAGAACACATAGAACAGATGTTGCAGTAGTAGGTTTCCACCAAGGAAAAGAGATTTTTAAGAGAAAAATTGGCCTAGGAGACACAGCAGAAGTATATGATGCCAAACTAACTGGTCTAGTACTAGACCTCAAAGCTACAATATCTAGTGCAGAACTCCTACCTATGATATACCACATTCATATATATGCCAATAATACTTCAGCTATTGCATTAGTAATCCAACCCCAACAGGGCCAGCTACTCGCCCACTTCTTTTACTGAAATATGCTCCAGTGGCTTGAAGCCAAACAACACCCTGACAATTGTGTGGTGCCCAGGGCACAAAAACATCCTAGAAAATGATTGAGCAGACCAACTAGCCAAACAAGTGACCTCACTTGCCTCACTATCTGAACCAACCATCACATTCAATCTCCACCAAGCACAAGAACATCTCAAAGACAACTAGACCACCATATAGAGGAACTCCTCCTCACAACAAAGCAGCTGGTCAATAGCTAACTGAACCCTTCCATCCTTCTATTTCCTATTCCACTTCTTGGAACTAGCAGACAAAAGAGAGTTATTTGGGTGTCTCCTATAATGTAGAACAGGACACGGTCACATGGGTGAATACTACTAAAGATTTGTTTCTTCTACAAACCTAGCATGCCCATGTGGTGAAATAACTTAAACACAAGAGCATATCATCTAGTCATGTCCCACCTATGAAGAATATGGCACTATTCTACACTAAGCATTACAAATACTATATCTACCTGACCTCCTTGGTACCAAGGATGGCATACAAGCCATGGTATCCTTCCTAGAAAAATCTGGTGCCTTCACAAAGAATGGCTATTCTCTTCCAATTCCATTACCACCCCATATTACAGATAGACCCCTTACTGACTTTATAGAGACAGATTCCCAAACCTTCATCTAACATGAATCACATTAAGCAAAATTTACTAACATGTTCAAGTTCAAGTACATCTCCACCATAACCTACCAAACTGTAGAAGACTCAACTACTCTATCTCCATCATCCACACCTGATTTGGAGTGACCCCAGCAGCTCAACCTTGCAGCTTGGGTATAGTCAGTAGTATACCACTATGTAATTCACCCACCGCATCTTAGCACTTGTTTGCTTGTTGTGGTATACAAATACAGAACTCTTTCTCTTTCTCTAGTATCACATGATATATCTAACCAGAAATGGCGGCATAGCCATAGAAACTCTCAATAACCTACTACGATTTGACTCCCGAGCCAGATCTTTTAAAACCTCTTTGCTTTTCTACCCTATGTGCTACCATTGAAAAATCAAGCATTAAAAGCCACTATGGCAGCATACCGCTTGCTAGCATGTATTATGTTGGGGTGATGACTCATTGTATTGATATTACTGATCCTATGTTACTTTGCCCTCTTATATGTCCAACGAAAACTGCTTTGGTCCTCCTGAAGAGCTACTAATTCTTTGTTCAAATTTTCTGAGTTTGCTGCTATTGTCAAGGAACAGGTGCCCAGTATAATCATCATATCTACAAAGACTGGTGCTATGAATGAACATCATGATCTCATGGCTGGGGTCATAATTTGCAACATGATATTACAAAGGTGATTTTTTTATGTCGAAATGTGAGCATGATGTTGTCAAAACTGGCAAATTGTATTCATAATCAATGCAGTCAGAAATGGACTCTCACCTATTGATTCTCTCTTACTCCTTTGGTGCTTTCACTTTGCATGAATTGCTAACAAAGCACTCTATCTCTTGTTGCCAAACATCTACAAATATCTACACTCTCTTGGGTTTCATGTCAATTATTCTGGTCTTGATAGATACCCAGGAAGAGAGATTCATATATAGATTGCAGACAGAAATGGTGCAGTGTTGAGCTTTGGACTGGGAGCAAATTGCTTAGTAAAAGTATTGTTGCTGGTGTGAGGCCAGAAACATATTTAGGCCTAAAGATAGACAAATTTTGTAACTTTACACTCCAAAAAGATAAATAGAGGATACACTATTTGTCACAATAGTGATATCATGATGTGTACTGTGTGTGTTATGCACATGCATGTATTATTCAGTTTCACTTAGTCAGCTGAGTAGATCATCAGCCTATTTCCAAAACCTTCTGAACTATTTAAATATAAGGTTTTTATATGGGCCTTTAGCCTATCTTGAACCCTCTACTAATTTTGCATTATTAAGTTTATGTTGAAGTCAGTCCACTATGCTTCCTTTCTGTAATGGTCTGTGCAGCTGTAGATAGTGTTGTCTATCAGGTTGCTTTACTTCCTTCTAACAATGGTCTACATGGCTGCAGATAGTGTCATCTATCAGGTCACTTTGCTCATTGCCTAATTGTTAACATTAAGTCATGAAGACTCAGAGTTCACCCTAGGTGAATGTTCAGAAAGAACTCAATAGAGTTTCCTATTGTATCCTATACCCTACTTATACTACTTTTATATGGTCTATGCACTTAAAGTCTTGCAATCATATGTTCTTCCAGAATATTCTACAATCACCTGACCTGATCACATGGTATGGTTTACTTAAGTTTCCCATGTTATTTATAGTTTTATCCCATTATATATCTTGAGGTTGTGGATTAACTGTTCAAAAACATAGAAAGTTATTTTCTGTTTAGGGCTCTCATAACACTGATATTATAACTTGGTAAAACAACTAAGTTATTATTTATATTTCTTTTCTTTTCTCTTTACTACACAGGAAGGAGTATAGGAAAGTGTCATATCACAAGTGTTACTTGGTCACAGTCACATGATGAGAAGGTCACATGGTCATGTCACATGACAAGTTACATGATGGGTGTGGGAAAGTAGTACACAGACCATGTATAAGTAGTGTATAGAAAATAATAGGAACTTTATTGAGTTCTCCTTATCAACTCAGACTTGGAGGGTAATTAAGTCATCTAGGCTAAGTTGCTATACCAGAACTCAATATCCACTTCTTGAGCACTGTCTGCCTTGGACCTTGCTCACTCTTACTCTTATATAAATTAACCCATGGCTGGTAGTTATCATGATTACTAGCTACCTCCATATATAGCCAGGCCCTTGGCTTAAGGGAACTTTGCAGTCAGTTAGAGACTGCAAGTGGAGATGCAGTACCAAACCCAGGCATTGTGTTCTAGACCTGACCTTGCAACTGGGTAGTGTTATTAGTTACTGTTTTCTTAGTAGAAACCTTGTGTTGCACTCTGTAAGAGGACTACTTAGTAGACGATCACTCCTTAAGCTAGTGGATAGTCCCAGAAGCTAGTTTGAGATTCAAGTGGGGGTATATCTACACACAATTGCTAGTATATATACTATACTCAATAGTCAGGCACACAGCACCATAGCAACTGACCTATAATCACAGAATGTCCTAGAATAACTAATAATAGACATCGTACCATATAACACAGACAGAAGAAGTCAGGAATAGTGGGAGTGCAATATATGATCTGTCACTGGGCCATTAATAGAACAGACCCTCAAAACTTACTAAGCACAATCCTAGATGTCCTCTTATATACTCCATTGTGAGTAGTATATGCAGAGGAGTGACAGTTACTTCTAAAAGACTATCTAGAGTAGAGATCCTCTTCTTGAGGTAATAGTTTAACTCTATTATTAAGGCAATGGTTAGTAAGGTAATAGTGTTATGACTTGGCAAAATGGCCAAGTTATTATTTATATATATATATATATTTTTGGACTTACTACATAAGGAAAGAGTGTGGGAAAGTGTCACATGTCACAGAATAGATGTGACAGTGTGATGTCATGCAAAATGAAGTCACATGATAACCATGGGAAAGTAGTACATAAACTATGTAGTAGTTATATAAGTAGTATATGAGAAATATATGAGGACTCTATTGAGTTCTCTTTGTCAAGCACTAATAAAGAAGCAGTTGGCTTTATTCCAGCTCAGGAGTTAGCTATTCTAACAAGTAGGCACCTAGCTGGGTAAAGATCTTGTGCCCCAGCAGACGTAGTTGTAATTAGCAAAAATCAAAATTATTTTTGTACCCTTGCAGGGACATAACACTATGTTTTTGCAACAATACAATTTATTGATAAGCAACTTGCTCAAGGAAAAACATGCCCTCACTAAACTGAGAAAAAAACTTGAGAGAAAAAGAGGAAAGTTATGTAGGAGTTGCAAAGGGTTTGGGTACCTGGTCTATAACTATAGGAATAAGAAAAAAGGAGAAAAGGGGATTACCACTCCCCAGAATAAATTTGAAGTGTTGTTGAGTAGGGTGATGCAGTATGGTGTGAAGAAGAGGATGATAAGAAGATAAGAGACAGTAGAAGTAGAATGTTTTAAGTGTGGAGAGAAAAAACACAAGTACAAAGAGTATTCTCTTGTTATCAATAGACAATGAATGTCCTTAGTGATTACCCTAGATAGATGTTCAAGAAGAACTCAATGGAGTTCTTTGTTGGATTGGTCTACTACTTATACTATTTTACAAGTGGTTGTATACTAAAGTCCTGTGGTCACAAGTCCTTCTAGAACATTCTATGGTCATATGATTCTTGTCATATAATAAGATTAGCTAAGTTCCCATGCTATTTATATCTCAACTCTGTTATATAACTTGAGGTTGCAGATTAAGTGTTTAGTTGCATGGGAAACTATTTCCTTTTTTGGGGCTCTCATAACACCTCTTTGGAAAGGAGAAAAGAAGTTGCAAGTAGTAAAAGAGGTGACATGTATGGCTATGCCACAAAAGACACAGTAAAAGAAGTAAAGGAAAAGTCTAGCATACATTAATAGGGATCAAAGAAAATTTGATCACAAGACAAAGGTAATAACAAATGAAAGAAATGGGATCTCCAAGATGTTTCACAATTATGTACTAAACAAGTAAACACTAGAAAGATGATCAAATAACAAAGAGGGCTTAAGAAAAGGAAAAATAGAGGAGGAACTCAAGTAATCGAAAGAAATGATAACAAAGGTTTTTAAGGATCCACTCAAGGTTGGCCTCACCATAATAGGATCTCTAAGACATGCATTTGTCTCACATCATGACACTACTGCCCTTACCTAGTCTAGTAGTCTGGCTCGTTTGTAAGGGGACCCCTAATCCGTGACTTCAGAGCCCGTTCCAGTCCTCCAGAGCAACCCTGCAGCCAATCCAATATTACTATGTAATATTGGGTCTTACTCCTATCATTCCGAGAGCACTCCGTTGCTATCCAACGCACTTTCCTTGTTCAGACCCTAGTTACCGATGCAGGGACGTGAAGACACTGTAGTATATAATGTAGATTATTCTCTCCAGGAGCCTCATCTAGTTCTCTGAGGAATCTCCTGGAGGTAGGTTGTAACCATATTTCATAAATTATAATTAACTGAGGAATCTCCTGGAGCTCTACTCCGGTCGCCCTTACATCGCTATTGATATAGCAGAACTACCTAGAACTCCTGTACCATTGTGTGGACTCTTTTTCAGCTGACCATACAACTAGAAGCCAACTCCAATGATATGTAGCAAGCGGTTAACTCCTAGCATAAGTGAATGCCCAAGTTCATTGGGGCTTGAATTCCTGTCAAGAGAGAGATTTGGTGGTTTTTTGAAAATAAAGAAAAACACTCAGAAAGAAATAAAGACTTAGTCACTCAAATAGCTGTTAAACTCTAGAGCAACAGAAAGGGATGATAATGGGGTATAATGCTTGATTTCCCTTCTGTGCCCTAGAGTATTTTATTAAGATTACAAAGCAAGGAGACAACAAAAAAAGTGAGACAAAAAAAACCTCTGAATTCCCAAACATAACAAGGCCGAAATGATGAGACAGCACTCCTCCTGAACACTAGGCAACCACTCTCCACTCTTCTAGTCCTACTCCAGGAATCCTCACTTGCATGATAGGTGGATCTCAAGCCTCTTGCCAGGCTGTAGAAGGAGACAGCGATCTTGAGTCATCTTGCCCTCGAGTATGTTATCTTCATCTGACCTCCTATCTTTCTCTTCAACTTCTTTATCTCTCTCTCTACCTCCTCTGTGTCTTCTCATTCCTCCAGAACCCAGTTTCCTTCTCTCGCTATTGCAATATCACTCTATATCGACTCGACTCTCTTGATCTTGATATAATTAGCTATCAGTGATGATGACTTGGATCTGATCATAACTCTTCTGAAAATAGCCCTACCAGCTGCTGAGGTATGATGTCACTCTAGTAGCACTAGGTCTTCAAAGTTTGCTTCTATCCTCAAGAGCACTTCTAGAAGAGAAATCTGTTAGAAATCTGATATGGGGCACCTAGGCAAGCGTCTATGAGGTATATGTAGCAGTAGTCATAACCACTACCCTGCTACTCAAGTGAGATGCTTAAGTTTATGACTGAGCATCTAGGGAACATCTCTAGAGGGCTAAACTCTTCTCTCAAGCTGGTTATTCTTGTTATTAGGGTGTAAATAGTCACTTATTTTGCCTAAACAGTTGTACAGCGTGACAGTGGCACATAGGCAGGAGACCCAGAAAGCATAGCAAAAGAGGGGGGTAGTTAAAAGGAGGTCAGAAGAACCTTCAAAATACTGAGAGAGGTATAGTTGAATATCAGAATGGAAAAGATAGACACACATAAAGGCATGATAGTAAAAGTGCTCTTGGACAGTAGCACAATGGGGATGTTTATGGATAAAAGGACAGCAGCCAAACATGGGTTTAAGCTACAGAAATTAGAAAGACCAATAGCCGTCAGAAATATGAACAGAACAAATAATAGTGGAGAGGCCATCATGCACCAAGTAAAGTGCAATGTGTATTACAAAGATCACGTAATGAGAATGAGAATGGATGTGTGTGATTTAGGAAAGACAGAAGTAATTCTGGGGATGCCATAGTTGGTAGTACATAATCTGGAGATAAACTAGGAAACAAGAGAGGTTAAAATGACAAGATACCTGCCCTTGTATGGCAGAAGAAGTCAAAAGAAAGAAAGAGTCAAAAGAGTAGTAACCCTAGAGGAAAAGAAAATCATCAGATGGACGATAGATGATAAAGAAGACTAGGAAAAGGAAGAGGAAATGAAGAAGGACTACAGAAAAATAGAAGAAATGGTCCCAAGAAGATTTTTAAAGTAGAAAAGGGTGTTTGGGAAGGTAGAGTCAAAGAGGATGCTAACTAGGAAAACTTGGGATCACGTTATAGATCTCAAAGAGATGTTCAAACTGCAAAAGGGAAGGATTTACCTATTATTGAAAGATCAATTGAGGAAAGGGTATATCAGACCCTCAAAATCACCTCAAATGTCACTGGTGTTTTTCATAGGTAAAAAAGATAGTAGTAAGAGAATGGTGATAAACTACTGTAATCTGAATAATCAGACAATAAAGAATAACTACCTACTCCCATTAATTACAGAGTTAATCGACAACATGGGAAGTAAAAAAGTGTTCACTAAGATGGATCTCAGGTAGGGGTTCAACAATGTGAGAATAAAGAAGGGAGATTGTAAGGGCAACTGGGCACAAGACTCCAGGAGAATCCTCAGTTAATATTACAGTTAGTAGTTATGATACAACTTACCTCCAGGAGAATCCTCAGAGATTAGAATGAGGCTCCTAAAGGGATCTTTTACATTATATACATCCCTTAGTGTTAGGGTTAGCAGGATCGGAGCTAAACTAGTGTGTTTAAGTATTACTAGTTAAACAGGCTAAGGTAGCTCCAGAGTATCGTCGTGCTATTCAGGGGTGGAAATAGAGGTGTCCTCTTACATTCACCCCTCCTTCAAGATTGCTACGTCTCGGAGCAATGGACTCAGAGTGAAAGATGTTGTCGAATTCTGCACGTCAGACGTGTCTCAGAGCTCTGGGGTGTTTGCAATGGAACTCCGCTGTGAGTTCTGGTGTGGAGACTTTGAAAGTGGACTCCCAGGAATTGTGTTTGTGGCTGTATCCTTTCCACTTGATGAGGTACTGGAATCTTCTCCAGTGCCAATGACTGTCGAGTATTTCCTCTATTTCCCACTCTGCTTCTCTGTCAATGACTATGGGCAGTGGGTGGTCCTCCATTTTGTGTCCTGTAATCAGGTCATCTGGAGCTGGAGTAAGCTTCACTACGTTAAACACTGAGTGGAGTTGCTTCATCCAGTGTGGTAGCTTTAGACGATAGGCCATAGGTCTGATCCGCTGTTTCACTACAAAGGGGCCGAGCCGTCGATACAAGAGTTTCTGCAAAGGGTACATGGTTTAGATATCTGATGTGTTGAGGAAAACTTTGTCGCCTGGGTTGAACACTGGAGCTGGAGTTCTGCGTTAGTCGTAGTACCTCTTCATGTCTTCTTGTACTTTGTGGATCGTGGACTTCACTTCTTTGATTGCCATTCTCATCCTTTCCATAAACTTGTTGACCGTCTCTAGATCAGAATAGTTCTGTCAGGGTTCGAAGCCCATGCAAGGAATATGTCCGGTGTCGAGCAGGAATGGAAACTGTTGGATAGCAGAGTAAACGTAATTGTTGTGCTGGAACTCCGCCATGGGTAAGAGGTCGTACCAGTTGTCTTGCCGCTTGTTTACAAATAGCTAGAGGTACTGGTCCAACTCTTGGTTGACGCGTTCTGTCTGTCCGTTGGTTTGGGGGTGCCAGGCTGTAGAAGATGCTAACTTTATTCCTAGTAGTCGGTAAAGCTCTCTGGTAAAACAAGTGATGAACTGAGGTCTACGGTCTGAGACTACATACTTTGGAAGACCATAGAGTTTCCAGACTTGATGTAGGAAAAGCCTGGCTGCTCCTTCCACTGTCACTATTGTGTGTATCAGAATGAAGTGTGTCTGTTTCAACATCGAGTCTACTACTATTATCACTGCATCACATCTGGAGGAGAGAGGGAGTTCTACAACAAAATCCACACTAAGTGTGTCCCATTGCGAGTCTGGGATCCAGAGAGGATGTAGTTCACCTACTAGAGCCTGCCTCATTGGTTTTGTCCTGAGGCAGAGGTCGCAGGTGCTGACGTATTGTCTGATATACCTAGACATTTGGGGCCACCAGTAGTTCCTAAATACCAACTCTAGTGTTTTTGAGTATCTGGGGTGTTCAGCAACCTCTGTATCGTGGCACAGCGAGACTACCTGCCTTCGTAAGTCTGAATTCCGGAGAACATAGATTTTGCCTCTGAACTGGAGTACTCCGTTGTCTTCCCATCACTCCGTGGAGCAGACCGTCTTACTTGATGCTTGCCAGAGTTCTCTTGCTGCCTTTGCTATAGACTCTTCCTGGTCACCTTTCTGGTTTCCTTGACGAATTTCTCTAAGCATGTCTCGCTCCAGTCCTTCCAGATGAAGTCCTTTAAGGGCTCAAACTGTTATGAGCTCCAGTCATAGAAGGACCACGTCCTCGTTGTCAGAGGCTCTGTTGCCATGGTCCGGTGAAAGGGTGCAAAAAGAAATTGTATACTGGGACAAACAAAACCATGCTGTGCCAGCTCCCAATTGCGTGCTAAAGGTCCGAGGGGAGATAGTCAAAGATGAAGGTTTATAAATAATTAGAAAGTAGAAATTATACACAGCTCCAATAAAATATACTTTGGTAGTTGTGAAATGATCATAAGATCTCTCTAGATCGTTGTCGCATAGCCTCCCTAAGGTGTCAACCTTTATATACCGTGACAAAAGCTCCTCTGGAAAATACAGTTAGTTGATCACTCATGGACCCTCCACACTCAGTTGCCCCCTTGTCTGCACCTTCAACACCGAACCTTACAGGTGTGATGCAATCCAAGTGTGCACCTAGCCAAGCTTTCCCAGCCTGCTGTCCTCTCTGAAGCCTGCCCGAGTTGCGTCTGCATCTTCTCCCTAGATCAAGTTTTGGGTATATTCTGTGTTCTTCTCAAGACACCCCACTGGTCCTAGTCTTCTTACTCTCAATAGATTCGCATTTACGATTCCAGAAGCAGTGTAGATGGAGGTAGGAGTCAAGAGGTTCCTCTCCTATCTAACTGCACACTGGATACTATATTAAAATAATTACAAAGCCCTGAAACTCAAGGAATAAAATATAAAAAAGAAACTATTACTACTTTTGATGTTCCTTCAATCTTTTCTCACGCTAAGTCCATCCCAATTCCCAGCGATAACGTGTCCTTAGGATGACATGTCCTCTTCATCAAACCATTCCTATCAAAGATGACGCGTCTTCATCATCACTTCTCTCTAGAATATTTTTCCTGATCTGCCATCACTCTCTTTGATGCTGTTTCATAAGAAGGACCTCATGGATTATCTATTAGATAGTCAGTAAACCCCGCTTCATGTCTAGTATCTCCAAGTCGCGTCTTAGAGCTCATTTATCTAAATATAATTGATCTGATGCCATCAGTACTTAATCGCAACCAGAGTCTATTTATCTAAGTCCGTCATTCAAACACTACTAGTTCTAGAGTCCCAATTCACCGTATTTCTAAGTCAGTCCTATCCTATAATGGATCTAGAGCATAGTCCTTTTATGACTTTCTTCATAAACCTGATGCCAGCTTATCCTACTTGCCTCCCGAGGTCTTGACATAAGCTCTAGTTTGGTTATTACTTGCTCAATGTCCTCATCATATGGTATTACGTTCTGAGGATATAGAAAGGGCTCTAGAGCGAACTCTAATTACGAATTCGTTGGTATAAAGCGTATCAAATGT
>Ga0153965_1000060_pt1 | contig 17060 bp, 11 predicted proteins | sample TSFL049MetaG_FD_104707 | JGI IMG/M metagenome (GOLD analysis project Ga0153965, IMG submission 104707) | Attine ant fungus gardens microbial communities from Florida, USA - TSFL049 MetaG | ecosystem: Host-associated > Fungi > Mycelium > Unclassified | place: USA: Florida, Paynes | collected... | reverse complement strand
TAGATAGTCATCTGTCCTTTTCTTAGAACAAAGGACAGCCTCCATATGGTTAGGTTATCACTATTTCTAGAACAAAGGCACTACCATATGTAGAACAATAGGTAGTAGCATGTGATGATCTGTTCTAGTGCACAGACCATCACAATCATGTATATAAGGACTTATAGTCTGAGGATTAGACCTCAGACTTAACAACATCTTTTGTCATTGTCTAAACTTCACTTTTTTGAACTTCTCAAGTATCAAATCATCAATCACAAATTAGTAAGTGACCTTTTGTGATAGAACTCTATCAAGTTCTCCTTGTCAACTTAGACTTGGAGGGTAATTAAGTTGTCTAGGCTAAGTTGCTATAATGTAACCAGCTTGATAATGATTTTTGGAAGGATTTGCCATTTGTTAAGCTAACTTGATAATTGCAAAGCTAATATCTGGTCTTGAGCCAATTATTAAGTATATTAGAGAACTAACTAATTATTAGTACTTTTAGTGAAATTTGAGGTCACACTGCTTTTCATTTGGTTTAAAGCTAGACTCAGATGGCAGTGGAGTATGAGTAGGGTTAGTTGCAATATGAAAACATGCCAATACCTTCTCCAAGTACTTATATTGATCAATAAATATCTTTTGATCTTTATGATCATAGCTTATGTGCATGCCTAGGAACTTTGTGGTTTTACCAAGGTCACAACACTCCTATCTAGCCATAAATTTTTGCTTCAACTCATTGAGAAGCAAGAAACCTTTAGTACCTATAAAGTAAATATCATCAATATAGACAATAGCTATAACAAGTGCTTTAGTCTTTTTGTTATGATAGTAGTATATACTAGCATCAGATTTATATTTCTTAAATCTTAGGGCAAGTATTAACTTAGTCACTGTGTGCTACCAGGATAAGCTAGCTTGCTTAAGGCTATACAATGCTTTTTAAAGTTGCCAGACTTTGTTTTTTTCCCAAATAGTCTAAAACCTTCTGGTTGCTCTATATAGATTTTCTCATCTAGATCACCATATAAGTAGGCTATTTTGACATCAATACTTTGGATATCTAAATTTCTTAAGTGCAACAACAGCAAGGAGTAGTTGTACAGTTTCATAGTAGATAACTGAAGAGAATTATTTATCAAAGTCAATGTCTTCAACTTGAGAAAATCCTTTAGTAATAAAACAAGATTGATAATGACCATCAGGCTTGATATTAAATACCTAGCAGTTTTTAACTACTTTTCTTCTCTTAGAAAAGTCCATAATCTCATAAACATCTCTGTCTTTAAGCAATTTTAGCTTCTTAAGACAGGACTCAAGCTACCTCTTCTTAGAGTCAGCTTGTAGTTTAGTGACATCTTTAAAGGTTTTTGGTAGAAAATGAGTCCCAGTTGCTCTAAGTGCCAAGAGAAAGCAAATATGCTCTGTTTTCCCTTCTCTTGCAAGGTGTACCATTATGATTGGTAATAGCTGTAGTAGCTGACTTGCCTGCTGGGGGTAGAGCATTCATCCTATTTCCCTTTATATCAATTATGATGGGTTGTTGTCTTACCTAGTCAACTTCATAGTAGATTCTATTTATTTCAACAGTATTGTCCTATTGACTATATGAATAGTATACTCCTCCAATTGGAATAGTATTAGGCTGTGCTTGAATATGTTTGTGAGCATTCTCAAGCATTCTGCATGTCATATCTGGATCAGCCTTACCAAGATATTGTTGCCACTTAGAGCATCTCAAAATATCTGTGAGATGGTAATTCTCTTTATATATATTGCCTTTTCTATGAGGAACTCTAGTCTCATGAGTTGATTTTCTCAAGCTATATCTCAGAGGAGGAACATTTTTTCCTAGCTGTGGATTATTATCTCATTTTTGAGATATCATGTCATGACTTGGCAAAATAGCTAAGTTATTATTTATATTTATATTTCTTTTCTTTTCTTTTAGATTATTAGTAAGGTGGAGCATGGGAAATATCATGTGACTAGTCACAGAGTCACAAAGGGTATGACAGTAGTCACAGTCATAGCATATGACAAAGAAGTCACCTGATGGACATGAGGACTATAGGAGACAAGGTGCATAGCCACAATAGTAATTATATATAGTATAGCAAATTTAACAAGAATTCTATTGAGTTCTTCTTGTCAAATGCTGATAAAGAAGCAGTTGGCTTTATTCCAGCTCAGGAGTTAGCTATTCTAACATATTATAGTTGGGACCTAAGAAGAGATGTACTATGAGAGACCAGCTTCAGGAGAAGATAAGCTTGGGAAATACATTTTAACATCTTTATCTTTAATATCTTCAACCTCTTCAATCTTTACTAAGGACCATTTAGGTGGTGTTAGTAGAGGAGAGGGAGATGGAGATTCTAAGTGAGTTAGTAGATTAGGATGAACTGGAGGAGTAAAGGGTCTAGAATGTACAAGTGTTGGTAGAAAGAGTATTGGAGTAGATTCATCTACACCAAAAGGTCTAGGTGTTGGGAAATCAAGCTGATGTCATGATCTGGTGGAAGTTTCTGGAACATTTCATTAGTATATAAGTTTGTAATTAGTTAAATATACTTATTGGTTTGCAACAGAATACATCTTATTCCAAGTCAAACTAATATGTGACTAGGTTTCTGCAACACCAGGTGCTAATGATTTTATCTCTGGGATTAGTCTACTAGGTGGCTTTTTCTCTTTGGAATAAGAGGATAAACATCTAGGAAAGTGTTCTTCATCAAAAATAGCTTAGATAGAGCAGAATATAATATTCTCTTGTATATGGCAAATAAATCTATAGCTATTATTCTCATACACAATAAATATCATTAGTTCAGAGTGCAGTATAAGTTTATTTGCACAAACTTCATTAGGGAAATATACATATGCTCTACAACCAAAGACATAGAGGTATAATATTTTAGGTTTTTTACCTATGAAGATCTCCTGAGGTGTTTTCTATTTGAGACATTTAATGGGAGTACAGTTGTAAACATGAGTGGCAGTTGCAAAGGCAAACTCCTATCAGGAGTCAAGTAAGTATGCTTTAGATTACATCTTTTCTAGCAGTGTCTAGTTCAACTGTTTTGCTTGACTATTTTGTTGATGTACTTGTCTCATAGACAATCCCCTGTTCATGTAGAAAGAATTGCAATTTCAATGTCATATATTCTTCCCCATTATCAGTATACAGGCATTTAACAGAGTGGAAAGTAGTATTTGACCATAGCTAGTATCACAAACTTCATTCAGCCATATTTCTATCAATTCTTTGACAATTCTCATGGTCTTAAAGGCTACAGAAAGCCCTCAAAAAGACCTTTCAATTGATGCCAGTCATGTCTTGAGGCAATTAATATTGGCTGAGATATTAAGCAGATCAACTAGTAACTACCATGTTACTGTTTATTAAATCACTAATATCTTGAAAACTGCCACAATCAATGCTTTAGTTCTAGGCTCAGCAGAAGCCTTTTTTATAATGCTCAGAATAAGCCTAGAATAATCTCAAGGTGATTAATATTAGTAGAGATATAAAGGCCTCAATATTTGCACATGGACTTTATTAATTACCCATAGATAGTTATCTGTCCTTTTCTTAGAACAAAGAACAACCTCCATATGGTTAAGTTATCACTATTTCTAGTACAAAGACACTACCTATTAAATTAAATTATTATTATACCGTGTATTACTGTAGTCTAATATATAAGCTGTGCTTAGATAAGCATGCTTGCTTCTTTGTCTTAACTGCCATATCATAGAACCTCTCTGCTTCTCTTGAGATCTCTCTTTCCTATCAGGCTATCTATCAATATCTATTGGATAAAGCAGTGAGTAGGCTATTATTTGTCCCTACTGTAATTGCTGCTCTCTATCCTTCTAACAGATTATGGGCCCCGGTTTGCCCTGACCTCCTTTGGTACTCTCAAGCTGCCTCAGTTGATGGAAAGAACTTGACTAGCTTGCTAACTTGTTATAGATTGAGATGATCTCCCTGTTGAATTACCTTATGCCCATAGGATCCTCTTCTCCTTTGCAAATGCTATGGCCCATGGCTGTTTAGAATGAAGCACTGTGCATTCATTGCTGTATCTGCTCCCTAAAATAAGCTAATTTCTTAATGATAGCTATGACCAGTTTAATATTCACCATTCCTCATCTCTCCAGCCCTACTGTTTACCCATTTTGGGCAATCAGTATGCATTTCTCTACTGTTTTCTTCCACTCTCTAACTATCTTAGCTCAGTCCCCTGCAACTAGGGACTTTGTAGTATCAAGTAGTATAGTCTATATGGCTCAATATGATAATAAATTTGTGTTGCCTGCATTGCCTATAGCTGAGAATTTACAAAGATGTGATAGAGTACTATGCACTACATGCAAGGATAAAGAAGTGTCATATGACCACTCTTATAATGATGAATAGTTCTTGGACTCTGGTACCTCTGCCCATTTTACTCCTTTTGAGTCTAACTTTGTTTCTATGACTCAAGGAAATTATGGTTGTATTAAGACAGCCAATTCTAAAGTACCTCTTTTTATGGTTGCTGTAGGAACTGTCCTTATAGAACATGAAATCATTGACCCTAAAGACAGGACAACCAGAACTGCTATCTCTAAACTATGGCCAGTATACTATGTTCCTGGCATGATCATATACCTTCTCTCTACTGGACAATTAATCCAATCTGGATTGAGTATAGAAGGCACAATAGATGGTTTAATCTTTTGCAACTCATCTGGTGATGTTGTTCTCTCTGCCCTACCTAATCTTTGGGGGAGCATCCAGGTTGTGAGAATATGTATCATTAAGAACAATGTTCCTAATCCTATGAGCCTTGTCACAAGGCACCCAGACTATGAGACAATTCATTGTTAACTTGGGCACATCTCTGATAAAGCTATTAGACATAATATTGAAGGTGCTAAAAAGATCTGCTTCCCTAACAAGAAGCATGTGTGCTACAGTTGTACTTTAGGAAAGCTGCACTAGTATAGTTTCCCTGAGAACCCTAAGTGTTCTAGTGAGACTCTTGGATTGATCCATTCAGATCTCCTTGAGCTCCCTACTTTGTCATACTCTAAATATAAGTAGGTGATTACATTTCTTGATGACTATTCCTTCTATTGCAGAGTTGCCTTCTTGCACAAAAAATCAGATACTATAGAAGCAATTAAAGCTGTTTTTTAGTTGTAGTCGAATACTACTTCTGTCATATGATAGAAAATAATAATTTTAATAAAATAATTTCTTTTATATTTCATTTATTACTAAATTTTGCTCCTGAACTCCTGTTATTTACTTCTATAGAATCATGATATAGACTAGTCACTTGTACTCCTTCTATTCTAGACATAGTATAAGTACTCTATTAGTTACATCCTAGTTCCTTAGTTCATAGATTAATGTCTCTTATGTGTTTTATCCTTCTTTCCATCAATCTATATATTATTTCTCTTCTAAACTCCTGGTAACAATTCTATCCTCCTGAAATATGTAACTATACGCTGTTACACCGCAAGCAAATTTTCCGCAGAAGATAACATTTGATACACTTTATACCAATGAATTCTTAATTAGAGTTTGCTCTAGAACCCTTTCTATATCCTCAGAATGTATTACCATATAATAAAGACATTGAGCAAGGGAGAACCAAACCAGAGCTTATGTTGATATCTCGGGAGGCAAGCAGGATGAGCTAGCATTAGGTTTAGGAAAAAAGTCATAGAAGGACTACATTCTAGATCCATTATAGGATGGAACCAACTTAGAGATAAGGCAGACTGGGACTCTAAAACCAGTAGTGTTTGGACAGTAGACTTAGATAAATAGACTCTAATTGCAATTAAGCATTAATAGCATCAGATCAATTATGTTTAGATAAATGAGTCCTAGGACACAACTTGGAGATACTAGACATTGAGTGGGGCTTACTAACTACTTAACAGGTAACCAAGGAGGGCCCTCTTACAAAGCAACATCAAAGGAAGTGATGGGAGATTAGGAAGAATATTCTAGAGAGAAGCGACGATAAAGACGCGTTATTTTTAATGGGAAGAATTTGATAAAGAGGACGGTCACCATAAGAACGCGTCATCACTAGGAATTGGGACAGACTTAGTGCAAGAAAAGGTTGAAGGAACATCAAAAGTAGTAATAGTTTTCTTTTTATATTTTATTCCTTGAGTTTCAGGGCTTTGGAATCATTTTAATATAGTATCCAGTGTGTAGTTGGATAGGAGAGAAATCTCTTGACTCCTACCTCCATCTATACTGCCTCTGGAATCGTGAATGTGAATCTATTGAGAGTAAGAAGACTAGGACTAGTAGAGTGTTTTGAGAAGAACTAGAATATACCCAGAACTCAATCTAGGGAAAAGATGCAGATGTAACTTAGGCAGGCTTTGGAGAGGACAGCAGGCTGGGAAAGCTTGGCTAGGTGCACACTTGGATTGCATTACACCTGTAAGGTTCGGTGTTGGGGGTGCAGACAAGAGGGCAACTGAGTGTGGAGGGTCCATGAGTAATCAACTAACTGTATTTTCCAGAGGAGCTTTTGTCATGGTGTGTAAAGGTTGACACCTTAGAGAGACTATGCAACAATGATCTAGAGAGATTTTACAATCCTTTTACAATCACCAATATATATTTTATTGGAGCTGCATATAATTCCTACTTTCTAATTATTTATAAACCTTTATCTTTGATTATCTCCCCTCGAACCTTTAGCATACAATTGGGAGCTAGCATATTATTATTTTGTTTGTCCCAGTATACAATTCTCTTTTGTACCCTTTTATCACAATAGTAGATTAAGGCACAGTGCATGAGCTGAGACCAAGGTTATTTCCTAATTTTGTTGTCAATCTCTTTTTTCCTTAGAATAACCCTGTTCCATTCCAGGTTATTTTGTCTCTACTCCACACATTCATGACAACTTCTCACTCTGTTAAATGCTTGCATACTGATAATAGGGGAGAGTATATAACATCAGAATTATAATCCTTTTTATATGAACAGGGAATTGTCTATGAGACATGTATATCAACAAAATGGTCAAGTAGAACAGTTGAATTAGACACTGCTAGAAAAGGTGTAATCTATGCAATTTGAAGCATGTTTACCTGATTCTTGGTGGGAGTTTGCTTTTGTAACTGTTACTCATGTCTATAACCATACTTTCATTAAATATCTTAAATAGAAAACACCTTAGGAAATCTTCACAAGTGAAGAACCTAAAATATCACATCTCTGTGTCTTTGGCTGTGAAGCATATGTGTATTTTCCCAATGAAGTTCATGCAAATAAACTTACACTGCACTCTGAACTAATAATATTTATTGGGTATAAGGATAATAGCTATAGATTTATTTACCACACACAAGGGAATGTTATATTTTACTCTACCCAAGCTATCTTTGATGAAGAACACTTCCCTAGATGTCCATCTTTTCACTCTAGAGAGCAAATGCCTCCTGGTAGACTAACCCCAGAGATAGAGTCATTAGCACCTGGACCTTTTGGTGTAGATAAACCTACTCTAACACCCTTTCTACCAACACCTGCATATCCTAGACCCTTTACTCCTCCAATCCCTCCTAATTTGCCAACTCACTCAGAATCTCCATCTCCCTCTCCTCCACTGATACCACCTAAACAATCCTCAGTAAAAATTGAAGAGGTTGAAGATGTTGAGATGCATTTCCCAAGCCCTTCTTCTCCTAAAGCTAGTCCCTCACAGTATACTCCTCCTCAGGTTTCAACTGTAATACCTCAAAAACAAGGTAGTAACCTGCAGCCAGGAGAAGATGTTCCTTCTCTGAGATATGGCTTGAGGAGATCAACCTGTGAGACTAGAGTCCCTCACAAAGAAGGCAATATATATAAAGAGAATCGCTATCCTACAGATATCTTGAGACACCCTAAGTAGCAACAACATCCTGGTGAGATTGATCTAGATATGGTATGCAGAATGCTTGAGAATGCTCACAGATATATTCAAGCACAGCCTGACACTATTCCAATTGGAGGAGTATACTATCTATATAGTTAATGGAACAATACTGTTGAAATAAATAGAATCTGCTATAAAGTTGATTGGGTAGGATAATAACCTATCATAATTGACATAGAAGAAAATAGGATAGATGCCCTACCTCCAGTAGGTGAGTCAGCTACCACAGCTATTACTAATTATATGGTATACCTTATAAGAGAAAGGAGAACAGAGTATATTTACTTTCTCTTGGTACTCAGAGCAACTGAGACTCATTTTCTACCAAAAACCTTTAAAGATATCACTAAACTACCAGCTGACTCTAAGAAAAGATGGCTTGAATCTTACCTGAAATTGCTCAAAGACAAAGATGTTTATAAGATTGTAGACCTTCCTAAGAGAAGAAAAGCAGTCAAGAACCACTAGGTATTTAACATCAAGCCTGATAGTCATTATTGATCTCGCCTTGTTGCTAAAGGATTTTCTCAAGTTGAAAGCATTGACTTTGATAAATTATTCTCTCCAGTTGTCTGCTATAAAACTATGTGACTGTTTCTTACTATTGTTGCACTTGAGAATTTAGATATCCAAAGCATTAACATCAAAACAGTCTACTTATATAGTAATCTGAATGAGGAAATCTATATGGAGCAGCCAGAAGGTTTCAAACTACCTGGGAAAAAAAACAAAGTCTAGTGACTTCACAAAGCATTGTATAGCCTTAAGCAAGCTAGCTTTTCCTGGTTATACATAATGACTAAGTCAATGCTTGCCCTAGGATTTAAGAGATGCAAATCCAATGCTGGTATATACTACTATCACGATAAAAAGACTAAAGCACTTGTTATAGCAATTGTCTATGTCAATAATGTCTGCTTTATGAGTACTAAAGGTTCTTTGCTCCTCAATGAGTTGAAGCAGAAATTTATGGCTAGATGGAAATGTCTTGACCTTGGTGAAACCACAGAGTTCCTAGGTATGCATATAAGCCATGATCATAAAAATTGAAAGATATTTATTGATCAATGTGAGTATTTGAAGAAAGTACTGGCTATCAAATATGGGAGGCAAATAACAGAGAGAAGGAATTATAAATAGATTTATAACTCCAGAATAGATGTATAGTACTACTTTGGAGAATAGATAGTACTTAGTGATGGTGGGAAACCTAAGAAAGTAGGCTCCGGTGAACAGGACAAAACATAGGAGCAGAGTATGACTTTTAATGAATGACCTTGGCTTTAACTTATGTGTTACACCCTGATCTCTGGTTATAAGGTCATTTGCTTATTTCAGAATGAGGGTAAGTCAACAGAGTAGAGGTCCTAAGGATATAGAATAGAGACAGAAATAGACAAGGATAGGATTAGGACCAAATAATATTCATTTACAAACTAAGAAATTACACTGTAACTACTCAGTACTTATAGGTAGTTTGGAATAGAAGAAGAGTAGTCTACTATGCTATCCTACTATTATTGATTTTTTAGGAGAATTATTAGGAGAAATATATTACATAATTGTCAGATTTCCAGAATATGATACTAGCACACTTTAATGTTGTGACTAATTCTACTCATAATTGTTATTGAAGGACTGTGATAGTTCTTAGTGATCACCTTAGGTGGATGTTCAGGAAAAACTCAATAGAGTTCTTTGTTGAATTGGACTACTACTTATACTATTCTTACAGTGGCTGTACTACTATTAGTCTATGATCACATGTCCTTCTAGAATGTTCTTTAATCACCTGATCTTGTCATGTGATCTGATTACCTAAGTTCATATGCTATTTATATCCTGATCCCATTGTATGTCTTAAGGTTTTGAACTAGGTGTTCAAATATATAGGAAACTAATTCCTTTTTGGGGCTCTCATAACAATACTCCATTACCATCTGAGTTTAGCTTTAAACCAAATGAAAAGCAGTATGATCCTAAATTTCACCAAAAGTACCAACAACTAGTTGGTTCTCTAATATACTTGATGATTAGCTCGAGACCAGATATTGGCTTTGCAGTTGTCAAGTTAGCTCAATAGATGGTAAACCCTTTCAATGATCATTATCGAGTTGGGTTACACCTCTGTAGATACTTGCTTGCCACTCACAGATATTAGCTTGTCTATAATAGATCAAGCAATGAATTGCTTGTAACATACTCTGATTCTGATTGGGGCCAAGACCATGAGCATTACAAGTCAACTACTGGCTATTTTACTATACTAGCTCAAGGAATCACTTCCTAGTTAAGTTGCAAACAGAAATCAGTAGCCCTCTCCTCTACTGAGGCCAAGTATATAGTGCTCTCTGATTGTAGCCACCAACTTGTCTAGACATCAAATTTCCTGTGTGAGATTGGCTTTGATATTCCTGTCTCTCACCTCTATGGTAATAACCTTGGATTACTCTTTTGGAGCACTAACCCAGTGCAAGGAAAAGGTCCAAACATATTGACATCTGGTATTACTATATCAGGGATGCAATAGAGAATGACAAAATCAAACCATACTACATTGACAAAGCTAGGGATCCTACTGATATCTTGACTAAGAATCTTAGCCAAGTACTATTTCATCAGTTCTGTCTACTCCTTGGTTTGGAGGTTCTATAACCTTTCCTTTTAATTTATATTGTTACTCAATGACTACTTTGAGTGAGGGAGAATATTAAATTAAATTATTATTGTACTGTATATTACTGTAGTCTAATATATGAGCTGTGCTTAGATAAGCATGCTTGCTTCTTTGTCTTAACTGCCATGTCACAGAACCTCTCTGCTTCTCTCAAGATCTCTCTTTTCTATCAGGCTATCTATCAATATCTATTGGATAACCTAGTAAGTAGGCCATCATTTGTTCCCACTGTAATTGCTGCTCTCCATCCTTTTAATACTACCATATGTAGAACAATAGGTAATAGCATGTAATGATCTGTTCTAGTGCACAGACCATCACTTTTTGTATTTAAGGACTCATAGTCTAAGGATTAGACCTCAGACTTAATAACATCTTTTGTTACTTATCTAACTTCATATTTTTGAACTTTTTAAAGTATCAAAGCACCTATCACAAATAGTAAGTGACCATTTGTGATAGCTAGAAAACAGCTTTACTTGCTTCTGCAGTATCTGATTTTTTGCACAAGAAAGCAACTCTGCAATAGGAGGAATAATCATTAAGAAATATAATCACCTACTTATACTTAGAGTATGATAAAGTAGGGAGCTCAAGGAGATCTAAATAGATCAATCTAAGAGTCTCACTAGAATGCTTAGGGTTCTTAGGAAAACTATGCTAGTATAGCTTTTCTAAAGCGCAACTGTGGTATATGCTTCTTGTTAAAAAAGCAGATCTTCTCAGTATCTTCAACATTGTCTGAAATATGTCTCATGGCTTCATCAGAGATATGCCCAATATGATAATGAATTGTCTTATAATCTGGGTATTTTGTAACAAGGTTTACAGGATTAGGAACATTATTCTTAATGATATATGTTCTCACAACCTGGATGCTCCCCCAAAGGTTAGATAAGATAGAAAGGACAACATTACCAGATGAGTCACAAAAGGTTGAACTATCTATTGTACCTTCTATACTCAATCCAGATTGGAGCAACTGCCTAGTGAAAAGAAGATGCATAGTCATGCTAGGAACACAGTATACTAGCCATAGTTTAGAGATAGCAGTTCTAGTTGTCCTGTCTTTGGGGTCAATGATTTCATGTTCTATAAGAATAGCTCCTATAGCAACCATAAAAAGAGATGCTTTAGAATTGGCTATCTCAACATGACCATAATTTTCTTGAGTTACAGAGACAAAGTTAGACTCAAAAGGAGTAAAATGGACAGAGGTATTAGAGTCCAAAAACCATTCATTATTGTAAGAGCAGCCATATAGCACTTCTTTACCCTTATATTTAGTGCATAGCACATCTACATAGATTCTCAGCTATAGGTGATATAGGTGAAACAAATTTATTATTACATTGAGCTATATAGACTATACTACTCAATGTTACAAAGTTCCTAGTCATAGCCATTACATTGGCACAAGTTATAAGGGACTAAGCTGAGAATAGTAGAGAATAGTAGAGGAATGCACATACAGGTTATATTCAGAAATTTGATTATTCAAGTCTCAATCCTTAGGACTTCCTAAAGATACTATATTATCAGCATTGGCTGACTCCCCTAAAGTAGATATGTTTGTCACTAAAGGTAGGTCAACATCTATCTTGGATGGACTACTTTGAACCTGAGAGAGAGGAGCCTTTAAAGAAGGCTCAGTGATTTTGGAAACAAATGCCTCAGTAGGAGTAGGATCAGGGAATTTCCTAGCCAAGTGCTCATCATATAGTTTTAGTGCTCTATCTTGTGCATACACCAATGGACCACAAATTGGACCAATTTGGAAAGAACACTGCTCAGAGAGTCGATCAGTGAACTTAGATACTCTAGCTTTTAACTAAGGCTTGGGAGAGAGAGAATGAGTAGGAGGAATAACAGTAGCCATACTTGCAAAAGCAATAGCACTGAAGGCTTGGTAGTCATCACTATTGAGGAATTTTGAGGGGCCATCTACCTGGTATACTTTACCATCTCACTTTCCTTGACCACACTTTTTCTTTTGTTGCTAGGAGGAATTTCCTTGTATCTGCTACTGCTGCTACTGCTGAGAAAACTGCTACTGCTTGTCCTGGGGATTCTTCTTCCAAGAGAGAGGACAATTACCTCTAGGAACACCTGAGTACCAAGCAGTATGAGCACTAGTTGATCTTTGGGAGAACTCAGACTGAATAGCCAAGCTCACAAAATCCCAAGTCAACTGAGAGAGCAAGGTCTAGGAAGTGAGAATAGAAGTGGCTAAATTATCCCAAGATTAAGAGATAGCAGATAAGAGCATTATTGCACAGATGAAGAGGAGACATTACATTTGTTTCTCTTTAGCCTAGTATAGAGAGTATCAAGTTTTGCAATCTGGGGAGCAGGGTTGCTATTCCCAGAGGTCTGAAAATATCTGGTATGCTGGTAGTCTGCAAAGACAGAAGTAGGCCCAGAAGAGCTATACTTATTGTGCAAATAATTCCAAAGAGACTCTATATTCTCTTTTCCATGCATAAGGATATTATGAGCTAGGAATGAGTTCATTATCCCAAGGGCCTAAGAATCAAGGCTACTGTACCTAGCATACTCATCTTGATCCTAAGCAAAAGGAATAGTGAGGGAAGTGAGCATATTCTTGATATTATAAGAAGAACTAGGCATGGTAATTATAGCAAGACAGGACTATACACTGATTGCTCAAAATGGGTAAACAGCAGGGCCAAAGAGATAAGATATAGTGGATATCAAACTTGTTATAGCTATCATTAAGAAATCAGCTTAGTTTAGGAAGCAGATGTAGTAAAGAATATGCAGTACTTTATCCTAAACAGCTATAGGCCATAGCATTTGTGAAGGGAGCAGAGAATCCTATCACAAAGGGTCACTTACTTATTTGTGATTGCTGATTTAGAACTTAAAAAGTTCAAAAATGTGAAGTTTAGATAGTGACAAAAGAAGTTGTTAAATCTAAGGTCTAACCCTCAGACAAGGAGTCCTTATATATAGGAAAGTAATGGTTTGTGCACTAGGACAGGCCATCACATGCTACTACTTATTATTCTATATATAGTAGTACCTTTGTACTCAAAATAGCAATAACTTAACTATATAGAGGCTGTCCTTTGTTCTAATTAAAGACAGATGACTATCTATGAGTAATTAATTAATGTTTATATACAAATATTGAGGGCTTCATATCTCTACTAATATCAATTACCTCAAGGTTGTTCTAAGCTTATTCTGAGTGTTATGAAGAAGGCTTCTGCTGAGCCTAGAACCAAAGTATCAATCATGGCAGTTCCCAAGATATTAGTAATTTAATAAATGGTAACATGGTGGTTATCAGTTGATCTACTTAATATCTTGGCCAATACTGATTGCCTTGAGATGTGACTAGCATTAATTGAAAGGTCTTTTTAAGGGCTTTCCATAGCCATTGAGACTGAGAGAATTGTTGAAGAATTAATGAAGATATGACCAAATGAAGTTTGTGATAAATCCTGTGGGCATAAGGTAATTCAATAGGGAGATCATCTCAATCCCCAACAGATCAGCAAGCCAGTCAAGTCCTTTTCATCAACTGAGGCAGCTTGAGAGTGCCAAAGAAAGTCAGGGCAAACTGGGGCCCATAACCTGTTAGAAAGAAAAGAAGTAGCAATTACAGTAGGGACAAATGATAGTCTACTCACTGGGTTATCCAACAGATATTGATAGATAGCCTGATAGAAAAGAGAGATCTTAAGAAAAGCAGAGAAGCCCTTGTGATGTGGCAGTTGAGACAAAGAAGCAAGTGCACTTATGTAAGCATGACTCATATATTGATCTATGATAATATATAGTACAATAATCATCTAATTTAATTTAACAATTAGCCTAACTACTAGCAAAAGTATTAACTATTTGTGCTATGTTTGCTGCTGACATAATTGTTAGAATATTGAATGCTATACTGAAATCAGTCTTATGTCTTATACTATCTCACCCTATTGTTTCATGTTTTATTGTTTTGTGTAGAATAAATAGTCAAAATAATAATGAAGTACGTTTTTAATGAGTTTCTTCTATTATTGTGTTGCTTGTTCTCAACTCAACAACAATCTCATAGCTACTATTGACACCTGGAGAGCTATCTTCCCATGCTTGACTAAGATATATATCCTGTTGGTTTCTTTATTTGGCCAAAATCATGTGGTGTCAACTTTGTAGTCCACACTACTAGGCAGGGGTTCAAACTTGTGCATTCCTATCACCTGCCAAAGGCAAGGATGCTATCCCTCAGTGTCATCATATCTAGTGTCATGAACTATCTCTCTAAGTTATTTTTATTTTTTCTTTCCATTTTCTTTTCATTTATTTTCTATAAATAGCATGGAAAAGTTACATTACATGTCATAACATATAATGTCACACATAGTTTGGTTAGGATTGCAGGTGCAGGATAATAGTACACAGACTAGCTAGAATATGTATAAGTAGACAGACTTAATACAGCAAGGACTCTGTTGAAGAGAACTGCAGCACCCAGACTTTATGCTGACATCATTCTTTCTCCATTTTTGATGCCTAATTATATCCCATACTCCACCTTTGTCTCCATTTCTCATTAGCCTCTTATAGGCATCCAGCAACCCCCTTTTAATACTGCACTTTGCATAGTCACTCTCTCAGTCGTCTACCTTAATAGGTAACTCCTGAGGTGAGACCATTATTCACATATAACTTAACCACTAGGAACTGACCTCACAAGTAGATATATATTCTAATAGGTACTCAGTCATCTACCTTAATAGGTAACTCCTGAGATATATATTCTAATAGACTCTAACAAGTTCTCTTTGTCTAATGCTGATAAAGAGCAGTTGGCTTAATTCTGGCTCGGAGTTAGCTCTCTGACATCTAGTCTCACAGTGCAAGTGTCCCTACCATGTATCTTGTCTTTGCTACCATGTACCCTTAGTACAGAAAGACTACTAGGCTTATTCAAAAGAAAAAACAACTTTCTTGCCTTTTATGCAGAATCTTCATAGTGACACTAGCCTGAGGCAAGGGACCATGTCAAGTTGGCTATATGTTATGCACTTTATCAGTCACATTGCACTGCTTTCTTGATTCAGAATCTCTATTTGGCAACAAGCAAGCCAGGGCCCAACATTAGTGGGTGTATCTACAAAAGGCACATCATATGACCATAGGAGGAAGAAGGTGAGGAGGAACTTTGCTAGTGGATACTTGGGGTACCAGCATGTCCAGAAGGGTTTATCAGGAAATAAAGAAATTAATGCACATTCATGATCCCTGAGTGGGTGGTGCCATGTACTGCTATACCATTGTAACCTTGGAAGCAATCGACACTAGAATTTAGCTTCAAATAAGGACTTAGTAAACAATGGCCAGGACAATTGACTGCATAAACTACAGATCTAGTGAAAGATATTTTATAACAAGCAGCAGGGACCTAGAGCGAATAAAATACTGTAGGTAGACTGAGTAACAATATCTAGTCCATAATCTCACCTCAGAATCGTAGAACGAAACTGAGGTGCACAAACAGCTAAGTGACAACAAGAGAGTGAATTATTTGATGTGTGAGATGGAATTAAACATGTCCAAAAGATATATCCATAACAAAATAATCTGGCAGGGAACCTTGTGGGACAAGCTGACTGTCAGGACTCCACTCAAGTCATCTAGAACCTTGGCAGCACGGTCCTTGCCAAACTGCAATTGAAAATCATCCCTTAGCTATTGAATCATCGAAAGATCTTCGCGCCGTAGGCATTGCTTTACCCAGTGGCTTGACAAAAACACAGATGGAATCTCGTCAATGGCCAGGTCATGGTTTTCCTTAAAGAATGGAGCAGGGAAGGATTAGAAGGTGAGTTTACAACATCCCGGTTCCCGGCATGGTGAAGTCATGCGTTATCAAGGCCATACAGTTGATGACTTTCGAGACCAAGGCATCACGGTGGCTATTCAAATTACATCTTCTGTGTGAGAAGGAATGATATACTGGGGTAGGAGTAATTGATGAGGTGTTACAATCTGCTCATCCCTTGACAAAAGGTTATATTCAGACTGTGGATTGAGGATCGATGGAAGATGAGAGATTTCAACGGGTCCCATATCATGGACCATGCGCAGAAGCCGATAACATCCAAGAGTAACTCCGCTGGGGCTTCATGAATGCTCAATACAGGGTGGAGCGACAGGGGTTGAAGCCCATCTCTCCTATTAGAAGTTCGGGATGTCGTCGAACCGATGATCTATGAATCAAGAATTGACGAGTGTGCCCGTCTGGCTGCAGAGGTTCGAAGGAGCCAAGCCAAGTTCTCATACACAACGAATGTGATACAATTCCCGGGGAGGACACGAACAAGGCTGGTCCCAAGACCACGGTAGAAACCTCTAAAACCTTCTTGTTTCCAGGTGCGTCTGATAGTGGTGGGGATATCGGGGAACAACTTAGATTG
>Ga0153965_1000059_pt1 | contig 17163 bp, 9 predicted proteins | sample TSFL049MetaG_FD_104707 | JGI IMG/M metagenome (GOLD analysis project Ga0153965, IMG submission 104707) | Attine ant fungus gardens microbial communities from Florida, USA - TSFL049 MetaG | ecosystem: Host-associated > Fungi > Mycelium > Unclassified | place: USA: Florida, Paynes | collected... | reverse complement strand
CTCGAATTTGCTCACGTCATCAAGTTTCCTCTTGTTTACTGACTATTGTATCTACTGGATTCATCGTTGGCTTCATCTTCCAGTATTCTACAAGATCTTCCACAAGCCCCACCACAAGTGGATTGGTGAGTTTCCCTGTTTTTAATGTCCTGGATTAGGCTGAACTTTTATCCTTAGTCCCTACGCCTTTCGCATCGCATGCATTTCATCCCGTTGACGGGTATCTCCAATCTATCCCCTATCACCTATTCATTTTCATTTTCCCGCTCCATCGTATTGTCTATCTGGGTCTGTTTGTCGCTGTGAACTTTTGGACCATTTTTGTATGTCATAATTGATGATATTGCTTTTGTACTGACTTCGGATTCAGATTCACGACTCCGATATGATAACTATGGTCAGGTATGTAGTTGTCTGCCACTGATTGATATGATTTTCTGACCGGAATCAGTATTTCACATGGGCTGATCGAGTGGGAAAATCGTACCGTCATCCGGACTCAACGCTAGATCCTCTTCTTGAAGTTCAAGCGTCAAAAAAGCATTGATGAATTTCGGGCTCTAGGCAGACACTATTTTTATTGGCGATTTGCTAAAGTATTGTAATATTACTGATAATTAATATCATACAGAAATTTTGGACCATGGGTGCTACAAGATAGTGTCCATGAGAGGTGTCATTTCTACTGGCATCACCAAGCAAAAAGGTTTCTTGCTAAGCCCTGTGTAACAAAAGGTTTTGAATTGCGATCCTCACAAATTATTGAGTTCAACGGATGGTCACCATTTCCGAAACTATTTCCTGGTTGTTTTCTTTGGCTGTTACAGCGATTTCTCACGAGCATCAGCCGATAAAAGTGGGACTTTCCAACTGTATAGTACTAGTGGAAGTGTTTTCTAAGCTCCTCTACCCTAGCTCTACGTCTTGTTGGTATTGTCCGGACTATTTCTTGTTTGTTTGTCTGTCTGGTACTGATATCATGGCCTGCCCCTTTTGCCACAACTCTCGGAGATCTACTGGGTTCTTTTTATATGAGATGGATAACAATGTAAGTCATTCGCTGCTTAACATAAACAGTGAATTGCGAGGATAGGTGGACATGACGAGGGTTGGACGTTAACGCAACTTACCCTGATATTATCATGGGTCCCAACGAAGTATGGGTAACGAATGCACCAGAGGTTGATCCTCTGATGAGTTTACCAAGGTGTTAACATTTAATACTTACATTCTTTCTATATCTTAAGTAACCTCTCATCATTCCAGACGACTCCATCTCATGTATATAACCCTAGAACGGAATAAAAGAGCTGCTTCCCTCGCTTACTATCATAAGGCACCATATATCTCACCTATTTAGGTGAGTAGCATGGTGTAATTGACCATTGTGCTATGCTTGTTGGTACCTTTCTACAGGTTATGGGCCCTGGCAGAACATGTACTGTGTGACCATTGCAGCCATAGATGCAACTGCCACTGTTATAAGTACTCAATAGCCTGTGCTTACCTGATTATCATGATAGGATGCTAATATCTTCTATTCCCACTATTTAGGATATGTTCTCTGAAATGCTTAGTCTACTTTGCATGTTTGATGGTTGAAACTTTGCTGAATGGGATGCCACTGTATGGTATGCTGTGAATGCCATGGGCTACACAGGTACTTGGTGTCAAACCTTTCCCAATAATTACTAACAATATTGAGACAGAGGAATCTTGTAGAGCAAGAGAGAATTGGGATAACCAAAACTCCTAGGCATATGGCAATCTCATGCTGTGCATCTCCCCTAATATCAGGAACCTTGCTGTAAAAGCAAGGTTGGATACTACAAAGGACTTGTTAGACTGGCTAAAGATATAGTATGGGACTATGTCATGCTCTGTGACCTCATAACACATACTATTACACATGCACATACCAAATCTCAGCCCCACTTAGTCAGCAGATTATGTCATCCTTTTCCTCTCCCAAATTACCTATAGTATTTAAACACTATCACTAGTCATAGTTACTTAGTTTTGTTCTCCCTTAGGAAAGCTCCTTCTTATTCTTACTATCTTCTGTCCCCCCTCAATATATCTCTTGATCCCATTCAAGGGGACAGGTGTAGAAGTTAAACAATTAATTGCTGAAAACCAAGAACTCCCCTTCTATTGGGACAAAACCTAGGAGCTGATCCTGACAGTAGAACAAAACTATTCTACCATCTATACCCCACTATTCCTAGTCACTCCCTCCAAGTAACCCAGTTATGTCCAGAACTCCTAACCCAGATCCACAGTTGGAACGTCACCTATGCAAGGATAGTGTCCAACCCACTGTTCCCTAGAAGTCTGTGACAACCTCTGTAGAATGCCTTCTCACTATCTTCCAAGCTTGGAATCTGTGATTGGCTTCTCAGGAACCAATTGATGAAATCATTGAAGAATCAGCCCTGGAGGGGGTAGAACATATACTGGAGGACCCCTATAAGCACTCAGAATAACCAACTGTTACCTCTCTGAACCCCTTTCTGATATTTTGGGTTTGGACTTGTAGGCAATACTAATAGTGCTAGCCAGGCAACCTGACTCACAACTGAAGAAGCAGAATAAGGGTATTAAGAAGCTAGACCTATTCAGTAACAGAAGCCCTAATAAGTTCCAAGCTTTTATATTCCAATATCAGATCTATTTTTGGGCTTGTAAAGGAGAGTTTACCAAAGACACTGAGAAGATCTTCTTTGCCATCTCCTATCTTCAGGGCATTGCCCTTGACTTCTTCAAACCTTTTATCAATGAGGTGGATTCCTACCAAAATCTCAACTTCTTAGAAGAATAGTCAGTGTTTGTCCAGAAGCTGTCCAACCTTTTTGGATCTTACTTACTAGAAGACAATGACAAAGACACCATTGTTACAATTTCTTTTCACAATGATGGCAAGGCTATCAATTATTTTATCCAGTTTGCCAAGTTTTAAAATTACATTAGATGGGATGATAGATCACTTCAAAAGGTAGTAAAGAATACCATTCTGAACTGCATCTATGATGAACTGAGGTTTAGTCACGAAGATGTCTCGACCTTTGAGGGATTAAAGAGAACTACAATAAAAATAGATAATGATTTCTAGAAGCGACATCAGGAGAGAGACACAAATTTCAGGCAGTGAGATCTATACAGAGTTACTCACTGAAATTACCTAGACCTATTCAAAAAAGATCTTTCCCCACCCAAGATAGCCCCATATCATCAAATAAGGCATCCTAGGATCATGTCCAAGGGTTCCTGCCCCAGACCTTTTTTCCCTTCTATATAAAACCATTATCATTCACTACTATTAGTTTTCTAGGCCTAGACAGCCAGCTGACCCCTGCTGAGTGCCAACATCGCATGAGTATGGGACTCTGTATACTATCATGACTTAGCAAAACAGCTAAGTTATTATTTATATTTACTTTACTTTACTTTTTCTTTTGGACTTACTATATAGGAAGGAGTGTGGAAAGGTGTCATGTCACAAGTGTCACAGTTACATGATGGGGCACACAATGAGTGTGGGAAAGTAGTGCACAGACCATATAGTAGTTGTATAAGTAGTGCATAAACCATGTTGTAAGACTCTAGCTGCAATGACTTAAGTCCACTCTAAGTCAGAGTTGACAAGGAGAACTTAATAGAGTTCCCATTTGATTCTGTACACTACTTATACATTTTACTACAGTGGCTGTGCAACATCCTCCTGTGGTCCTCATGTTATTCCTATCATATGTTTTCTTCATCACATGTTGTGACTATGACATGTGACCTTGTGTGATGTGACTGGTGACTATCACACTTTTGTGACTTTGTGATTGTCACATAATGCTTTCCTATGCTCCACCTTAGTAATGATCTAACTAAATAAAACAAAACAAAACAAAAAGAAAAATAGAAAATAACTTAGCTGTTTTGCCAAGTCATAACATATGTAGTAGTTGTATAAGTAGTGTACAAAAAAATAATGGAAACTCCATTGAGTTCTTCTTGTCAACTTGGACTTGGAGAGTGATTAAGTTGTCTCAGGCTAAGTCGCCATACCAGAACTTGATTTTACTTTGTGAGTACTATCCACCTTAGACCTTGCTTATCTTTATTCTCATTTTTTATCAACCCTTAGCCAGTGATCATCATGATCACCAGCCATCTCTATATATAGCCAGGCCCTTGGCTTAAGAGGACTTTGCAGTCAGTTAGGAACTGCAGGTGGAGATACAGTACCAAACCCAGATATTACACTCAAGACCTAACCTTGTAATTGGGTGGTATTTATATTCTTCTTAGTATAAACCTTGTACTATACTCTATTGTGAGTGGTATATACAGAGGAGTGACGGTTACTTCTAGAAGGCTATCTAGAGTAAGAATTCCATTTATTGGATGATTATCTAACTATATTACTAGGGCAGTAGTTAGTAGGGCAGTAGGTATCTAGTTGGGTAAAGATCTTGTGCCCTAACAGATATAGTTGTAATTAGCAAGATCAACCATTAAATCTATACCCTGAGACGTCAGCATAATGTCTTAAATTCAATATAACTCACTCATGAGCAACCTGCTCAAAGAAAAGTGTACCTGTCAGCATCTAAAGTCCGATGACCAGAATTAAGCCAACTGTCTCTTTGTTCAGAGTTTGACAAAGAGAACTCAATGGAGTTCTCTACCTACTTATACACTTTACTACTGTGGCTATGCGCTTATTCTCCCATGGTCCTCATGTTACTCTAGTCATATGACACCTTGTGACTGTGACTTGTGACGTGACCATCCGTGACCATCCGTCACACCAATTGTGACATTGTGACAAACTCATGTGATACTTTTCCCACGCTCCATCTTGTAGTTGTAAGTCCAAAGAAAAAGAAATATAAATAATGACTTAGCCGTTTTGCCAAGTCATGACAGTACCCTTGCTTTATTAAGGGCAAAATTAGAAGGAAAGAGAAGAAGAGAATATTGGAATTGCAAAGGGTCTGGGCACCTAGCCTATAACTACAGGAGCAAAGAAAAGGGAGAAAAGGGGATCGTTGTTCCCCAAAATAAATATAAAGTGTTAAAAAGCAGAGTAATGTAGTGTGGAGTAGAGAAAAAGACAATAAGAAGACAGGAAGTAATAGGGGTAGAATGTTTTAAGTATGGAGAGAGAGAATACAAATACAGAAAGTGTCCATGGTAGAAGAAGAAGGAAAAGAAAGGAGTTGAGAGAGCAATGCATGTAGTAATACCACAAGAGGCATAGTAATAGGAGAGAGTTGAGGAGGAAAGAGCAGTGTATGTGGCCAAGCTATGAGAAGCACAGCAAGTAGAGTGGAAGAGAAGTCTAGTATACGTCTTACAACAGAAAGCATAAGAACACTATAGAGAAGGCATACTCAATGAGGTATGCCTATTAGAGCTAGGATAGTATACAAAAGAGGTAATAGTGATGTATGTGCAGTGTGAGAGGTGTGAAGAAAAGGGATGTCACATGGAAGAAAATAGAGGGCAGGGGGTAATCTCAAACAAAAAGAGATAATATGAATATCAAAAGAAGGAGAAGAAGAAAATAGCATGCCCCACAAAGGAAAAAATACAGCAAAGCAGCACACAACTAGGAGAGTCAAGAGGTGCAGCAAAAGAGAAGAGTAGTCAAAGGGAGGTCAGGAGAACCTTTAAGATATTAAGAGAAATGTGGTTGAACATCAGAGCAGAAAAATTAGATATGCATAAAGGCATAACTATAAAAGCACTCTTGGACAGTAGTGCAACAGGGATGCTTATAAACAGAAGAATGGTAGCTAAACATGGGTTTAGGCTGCAGAAATTAGAAAGACCAATAGCAGTTAGGAATGTGGATGGGACAAACAATAGTAGAGAAGCAATCACCCACCAGGTAGAGGTAAATGTCTACTATAAAAACCATGTGGAAAGAATGAGAATAAATGTATGTGATTTAGAAAAAAGAGAGATAATCTTGGGAATGCCATGGCTGGCAGCACACAATCCTGAGATAAATTGGGAGACTGGAAAAGTTAAAATAACAAGATGCCCACCCTTGTGTAGTAGGGTAAAATCAAAAGAGAAAGAAAAGAAGAAAAGGAAAAAGAGAGTAGCAACTCCAGAGGAAGAGAAAATTATCAGGTAGGCAATAAATGATAAAGAAGATTAGGGAAGAGAGGAAGAGATCAAGAAGGACCACAGGAAAATTAAAGAGTTGGTCTCTAAGAAATTTTTGAAGTAGAGAAAAGTATTTGGGAAGGTAGAATCTGAGAGAATGCTAACTAGAAAAGTTTGGGATCATACCATAGATCTCAAAGAGATGTTTAAGCCACAAAAAGAAAGAATTTACCCACTATCCAAAAATGAGAGAGAGGAAGTTCAGAAATTTGTGGACAACCAATTAAAAAAGGAGTATATTAGACCATAAAAATCCCCTCAAATATCACTAGTCTTCTTCATAGGGAAAAAGGATGGGAGTAAGCAAATGGTAATGGACTACCATAACCTAAATGACTAAATAGTGAAGAATAATTATCTACTGCCATTAATTACAGAATTAATTGACAATATGGGCAGCAAGAAAATATTCACTAAAATGGATCTGAGGTGGGGGTTCAATAATGTGAGAATCAAGGAAGGAGATGAGTGGAAGAGAGCATTTATGATGCATATAAGTTCCTTTGAGCCAATAGTTATGTTCTTTGAAATAACAAATTTGCCAGCTACATTTCAAGTGATAATAAACAAGATTCTAAGGGACTTAATGAACAAAGGAAAAGTTATGGCATTTATAGATGATATGCTAGTAGAAATAGAAATAGAAGAAGAACATGATGAGATTGTGGAGGAAATATTAAGGAGGTTAGAAGAGAATGACTTGTATGTCAAGCTAGAGAAATGTATGTACAAAGTAAGAAAGATTGGGTTCCTAGAGGTCATCATAGGACCAAATGGCATAGAAATAGAAAGGAAAAAAGTGGACAGAGTACTTAGTTGATCAAAGCCCAAAAATGTAAAAGACATAAGAAAATTCTTAGGCCTTGCAAATTACTACAAGAGGTTTATCAAGGATTTTGTGTAAGTAGCAAGGCCAATGAATATGCTAACAAGAAAAGATGTGAAGTGGTAATAGAGGCAAGAACAGCAAAAGGCATTTAATAAACTTAAGAGAGTCTTCACTACTAGACTAGTACTAGCAGTTCCAGATTTAGACGAAGAATTTAGGATAGAGGCAAACGCCTTAAACTATGCAACTAGGGGAGTACTATCTATGAAGTGCTCTGACGAATTGTAGAGACTAGTAGCCTTCATCTCAAAATCTTTAAGCAACACAGAAAGAAATTATAAGATACATGATAAGAAGATATTGGCTGTTGTTAGATGCCTGAAAGTATGAAAACACTTTCTGGAGAGAATAGTAGTCAAATTCAAGATCTAGACAGATCATAAAAATCTTGGATATTTCATAAAGGTATAGAAGCTAAATCAAAGGCAAGCAAGATAGACGTTATACCTGTCAAGATTTAACTTTATGCTAAAACATGTTCCAGAAAGTAAAATGGAAAAAGTGGACAGTCTAAGTAGAAGACTAGACTGGGAGGTTGGAGTAAAAAAGGACAATGAGGATGAAATATTAGTTAAAGCAGAGTGGATAGAAGTCAAAAAGACAAAAGTAGCATAAATTATAGTAGATAGGATAGACCTACTAGAGAAAGTGAGAAAGTCAAAAGTAAAAGATAATAAAGTGGTAAAAGCCATGGAAGAAATGAAGCGAGCAAGGGTAAAGATGTTAAGAGACGAGAAGTAGAGAGAAGTTGATGGTGTAATGTACAAAGAAGAAAAAGTCTATGTACCAAAGGATAACAAGCTTAGGATAGAAATAATTAGGTTATATCATGATATACCAGTAGGAGATCATGGAGAACAATAGAGGACAGTAGAGTTAGTTACTAGAAATTTCTGGTGACCAGGAGTTATGAAAGAAGTAAAGCAGTATGTAGAAGAATGTGACACTTGTCAGCGAAACAAAAACCACACAGAATAGCCAGCAGGAAAATTAATACCAAATTTAATTCCAGAAAAACTATAGATGTATATATTGGCAGACTTTATCACTAAGTTGCCTTTGGCATAGGGATATGATAGCATTCTAGTAATAGTAGATCAGTTAACTAAAATGGTCCATTTCATACCAACTACAGAGAAAACATTGGCAAAGGGGTTAGCAAGGCTACTTAGAGATAACATGTGAAAACTGCATAGGTTATCTGAAAGCATCATCTCAGATAAGGGACCTCAGTTTATAGCAGAAATAATGTGGGAGTTGAATCAAATGTTGGGAATTAAGAGTAAACTGTCAATGGCGTTCCATCCTCAAACATATGGACAAACAGAGAGAATAAACCAGAAATTAGAACAATACTTAAAAATGTTTATCAGTCACAGGCAAGAACAGTGGCCAGAATAGTTGAAAACAGCAGAGTTTGCATACAATAATAAAATGCATTCAAGTACTAGGACGTCACCTTTCAAGGCAAATTACAGACAAAACCCAAGGATGGGATTTGAGAATAGGAAGAAGGGGAAATATAAAGGGACAGAAAAATTTATGGAAAAAATGAAGGAAATACAGGAAGAGACAAAAGTAGTACTAAGTAAAGCACAAGAGAAAATAAAGAAGTATACAGATAGAAAGAGAGTGGAGGTTGACGACTATAAAGTAGGAGACTTAGTGATGTTAAGTACTAAGGATCTGAAGTATCAGATGGTTAGAAGGAGAACAAAGAAGTTGACAGAAAGATTTGTTGGTCCTTATAAGATAAAGAAAATAGTATCATCGAACACAGTAGAACTAAAACTTCCAAGTATAGTAAAAATACATCCAGTGGTTAACATTAGTAGAATGCGATGCTATGTAGGGCAAGTAAAAGGGCAAAGGAAGAAGCAACTAGCTCCAGTAATAATACAGGAAAAAGAAGAATGGGAAGTAGAAAGGATCTTAAACAAGTGACAAATAAGGGACAAGAACAAATATTTAGTATGCTAGAAAGGATTTATGGCAGAATCTGACACTTAGAAAGGAAGAGAAAACTTAGAAAATGCCAAAGAGACAATAGAAGAATATGAGAGGGAATATCAGCAGAACATAGAGGAAGTAAATTGATAAAAAAGAGAAGAAGAAACATTTAGGAGAGAAGAATTGCAAGGAAGATTTATAGCAAAGAAATTATTTGGATGGTCAGACAAGAGATATAATAAAGAATACTGGGAAAGCTTAGAATGGAATTGGAAGCAATAGAAAGGTGAAAAAAGAAAACAAATTTTAGAGACAATTAAAGAGGAAGAAGAAATTAAGCAGGAGAAATCAAAAATTAGAGAGTGGACAGAAAAAGATGAGAAGAAAATGGACAACATAGTTGACCCTTATTACAAGTTGTAAAAAAATCCTCAGAATAAGGAAACTTAAGAGAAGGATAGTGTCATGACTTGGCAAAATAGCTAAGTCATTATTTATATTTACTTTACTTTTTTTTTCTTTTGGACTTACTACATAGGAAGAAGTATGGGAAAGTATTATATCATAAGTGTCATAGCATCACAGTCATATGACAAGAAGTCACAGCATCACATCACATGATGTCACATGATGGGTCACATAATGAGTATGAAAAAGTAGTGCACAGACCATATAGTAGTTATATAAGTAGTGTGTCAGACTAGCTAACTTCCAAAGCTGGAATTAAGCCAACTACTTCTTTATTAGTATTTGACAAGGAGAACTCAATAGAGTTCCTATTAAATTCTCTATACTACTTATACAACTACTATATGGTCTGTGCACTTCTTTCCCATACCTGTCATATGACATCATGTGATGTGATGCTGTGACTTCTTGTCATGTAACTGTGACCTTGTGACACTTGTGATGTGACACCTTCCTGTGTAGTAAGTCCAAGATAAAAGAAAAGAAAAAGAAAAGAAAAGAAATATAAATAATAACTTAGCCATTTTGCCAAGTCATGACATAGTATACAAAAAAATAACAAAAACTCTATTGAGTTTTTCTTGTTAACTCAGACTTGGAGGATGATTAAGTCGTTTCAGGCTAAGTTGCTACATATGCATTATAGTCAACTTGGACACCTAGCAAGGTCCTGCCCCAAACAGATGAACTGGCCTTCAAGAGTAGTAGATGCTTGCACGTCCTACATTGACTATCCCACTGACCCACTAGAATTGCCAAAAAATGATGTAGCAGTTACCTCATACCCTAGGGAGTTGACTACCTAAGACCAGTTAGAGAATCAGTGCTATATCTAAGTTCAGCATTACTTACTGTTTTAAAAGCATTACAAGTCATGCTCTCATCTCTCTCTTTTCTAGTATCTGTCAATGCCCTGGTGGATTCTGGATCATTTGACTATTTTGTAGATTCCATTTTTGTATCTAAACATTGTTTATTGCTCCAAAAAATTGAACTCTTTCTGCTCACTATGATAGATAGGATTATTAACTATCTTGTGAGCTATGTTATATCCTTACCAATCAATTTCCCTTGTTTATACATTTGTTGGGTTGAGTTTTTTGTGATAAAGTTAGAAGGTACCTAACCCCATAGTGTTAGGGCACAACTAGCTAACCCAACATAACCCTACCATTGACTGGGCTAAAAGGACTACAGAATTCATAAACTCTAACTCATTGGACCGACCCAGTAAACCACAGCTTGCTCTAGAATTTTGTGATCTCCCATTAGTCCTACCTTCTACTTCCAAAACTTCACTTACCTACCCAGAACCTGAACTATCTGCTACTTTTCTGAATGTCTACAAGTCCAAAATATCCTTGGTGAACATGGATATGTTCATGAGGGTCTACAAGTCTGATAGAGCAATTAGCTTTCAGGTCAAGTCCTGCCCTACTGTGATTACTGGTTATACTATGAAAACTGTGAACCCTTCTTTAGAGATATATGGCCTCCCTAAGAAATATAGAGAATATAGAGACATTTTTAGCATACAAGAGGCTAAATCTCTTCCTGAACATTGACTACACAACCTGGTCATATAAATTGAGAATAACAAGACACCTCTCCTAGGGTCTATCTACTCCTTGTTGACCCTAGAATTACAGACCTTACAAGAATTCTTGGAGAAAAACACTAAAGTAGGGATCATACAGCTATCCAAGGCTTTGTATGATGCCCCAGTGCTATTTGTCAAAAAGAAAAACAGGTCTTTGTGCCTATATGTAAATTACTAGAGTTTGAACTGAATTACTTGCAAGGATTGCTACCCAGTTCCTCTCCTAACTGATCTTCTGGATGTTCCTAGAAAAGCACAAATATATTCAAAGATAGATCTCAAAAGTGCTTACTATTTAGTGCATATTGCCAAAGGGGATGAGTGAAAGATAACCTTTTGTACTCACTACAGCTCCTTCAAATGGCTCGTAATGCCATTTAAACTATTGAATGCCCCATTCGCTTTTTAACAATTCATGAATGAAGTTTTTTATGATCTTTTAGACATTTACATTGTTATTTATTTTGATAATATCATGGTCTATTCCAATAATCTGGAGGACTACAAGAAACACATGAAAGAGGTATTGAGAAGACTCCAAGACAACAAGTTATATGCATCACCTACTAAATGTGTATTCCACCAGAATAGGGTTAAGTTTCTAGAATTCATCTTGGAATCAGATTGTCTAAGGATAGATAAGTCTCAAGTACAGACTATCCAAGATTAGCCAATGCCATACTGAGTAAAGAATGTGTAATCCTTTCTAGGGTTTGCAAATTTTTATAGGCATTTTATCAGTAACTATGCTGGAGTGTCAGTCCCACTTACCCATTTAACCTGGAAAAATGAACCTTAGTCCTAGGCAACAGATTACCAGACAGCATTTAATGACCTCAAAAGAGTATTTACTACAGTATCCATACTGGGGCATTAAGATCCCAAGTCACTAATAATCTTAGAGACAGATACTTCCAAATACACCCTAGTAGCTATTTTATCTACCTGAACCAATAACAAGATTTGCCTGATTGCTTTTATGTTAAGAGCCTTTAGCATAGCAGAACTCAACTATGATATGTACGATAAGGAACTACTGGTCATTGTCAAAGCATTCAAAAAGCGGAAACACTATCTTGAAGGAGTCACTAACCCAGTAGAAGTGTATACAAATCAAAGGAACCTTACCTATTTTTCTAAAACCAAAATACTTTCCCAATATCTAGCCAGATAGTCAAAATTTCTCTTGTAGTTCAATTTTATGATTAAATTCCAGCCAGGAAGGTTAGGTAAAAAACTAGATACCTTAACCAGAAGATAGAATGTCTACAAAGATGATCTGTCAAGAGAAAATCTGACCCAGAGACCAGTATTCACCCAAACTCAATTATTTTCTAGTTTTGCAAACTTGGAGAATTAGTTCCTAACTGTATGAGGAGCCACAGTAATAGATCACCAATCACTCCTCTCTGACATTAAGGAGGCCCAGAGGTCAGATTGATTCCAATTAAACCCTCCAGTGGATGGAGAATGTCATGATTTGGCAAAACAGCTAAGTCAATATTTATATTTCTTTTCTTTAGTTTCTGATTATTGTTTTTCTTTTATATTTTCTTTTCTTTATTTTCTTATCAATGGATGCACAAGAGGAAAATGACTCATAAGGAAGTGTGGGATAAAAGGAAGGATTAGGATTACTCTTTGTGTATAAATAGTATACAAAATCTAATGGGAACTCTATTGAGTTCTCTTTGTCAAACACTAATAAAAGAGCAGTTGGCTCACTGATAGAGGGGACCTGAAAAATCACTATTGGACCAAGGCAAAGGATAGCATAAGATATTATGAAGGACAAGTATATGTACTAAACACAGGCAACCTTTGTCTACAGGTACTCAAGTTTAATCACAATCACATATTGGCAGGGCACCTGGAACAGTCAAAGACTTACCAATTGGTCTGTCAAGAGTTTAACTGGCCAAACCTCAGAGAATTTGTTATGGACTATGTTAGGTCCTGTACTATTTGTGGAAGAAACAAGGCCTGTTATCATAAGCCATATGGACTGCTCAAGCAGCTTTTGATTCTACCTTACCCTTGGGAATCTACCTCGATAGATTTTATTGAGCAACAACCACTGTTAAAAGGTCATACAGATATCTGAGTGGTGGTAGATCAACTCACCAAACAAGCAATATTCATTCTAACTATAAGGTCAATCAATGCTGTGTTGTTGGCAGAACTTTTCATCAAGCATGTTTTTTTAAAACATGGGGTCTCTAGCTATGTTACTTCCAATTAAGAAACAGAGTTCATCTCAAAATTCTTCAAATCCTTAGCCAGCACTCTAGATATAAAATTACACTTTACCTTAGGATACCACCCAAAGGCTGATGGCTAAACTGAACATACAAACCAGATGCTTGAGCAATTCTTAAGGATCTACTGCAATTATCAGCAGTCATACTGGTTACAATTACTACCCTTGGCCAAATTCACCTACAATAACACTTCCTCCTCTACCACAGGTATTTTCCTCTTCTTTACAAATAAGGGTTATCATCCCTGAATGCATCTGTAAGTCGAATATGTTATACAAGCCACAAGGGTAGATTTCTTTGTAACAAATCTTAAAATAGTACATGAAGACCTAAGGATAGCTATTGAAAATGCATAGCAATATTACTAGGCACCAGTAGACAAAAGATGCTCACTAGCTCCAAAGATCGAAATAGATAACCATGTGTTCATACTTGCAAAGTTCATTAAGTTCACCCAACCTACCAAGAAACTATCAGAGAAATACTTAGGCCCCTTTATAGTAGTAGGGAAACCAGGTACTTACTTATATCTGACTAAGCTCCCTAACCACCTCTGTACCATTTACCTAGTTTTCCATGTTCTACAGATTGAGCCTGTCTCTCTCAGTAACATCCCAAATTGGGTCAACCTTTCTCCACTTCCCTTAGAGATTGATAGCAATCTAGAATTCAAGGTGGCCTAGATATTAGACTCAAAACTCAACTGTTGTAGAAAGAAACCATAACTTTACCTCATTCAATGGTCTGGTTACAAAGGTACTCTGGACAAATATTTGTGGACACCAGTGGCCAACCTCGAGAATACAGCTGACCTAGTGTCAGATTATCATTCACTTTACCCAAAAAAACCAGGCTCTCTCACACAACTCTGATTACCACCTCCCAAAACTACTGAGTGATAATGCCATACCCAGTATCGACAGTAGCTAAGAGAGAATTCATAGTGGGAATTATGGTCACACCCTTGTGGCCATAAGGAGGGAGTACTGTCATACTCCATGACCTTGTGATGCATACTACTATATGTGCATACACCAAATCTCAGCCCCACTTAGTCAGCAGATTATGTCATCCTTTTCCTCTCCCAAATTACCTATAGTATTTAAACACTATCACTAGTCATAGTTACTTAGTTTTTTTCTCCCTTGGGAAAGCTTCTTCTTATTCTTACTATTTTCTGTCCCTTCTCAATATATCTCTTGATCCCATTCAAGGGGGCAAGTATAGAAGTTAGACAATTAATTGCTGAAAACCAAGAACCCCCCTTCTATTGGGTGAAAACCTAGGAGCTGATCCTGACAGACTACCATTATTTCTGCTGCCTATACTAATGTTGTCATCATTGACAAACTTTAGGTTCCAGGAGACTACAATCCTATACCTACAATTGATAAACTACTAGCTCTATTTACACAGTTGAAAGATAACAAGTTAGTTTATACAAAAGCAGTCTGAGCAATGATCCTTCTTGTAAAGTTACCCCTACAAATGGAGGAAATTGCTCATAGCTATAACCAAAAGACAATCAATGCAACAATGCAATAATGAACTAGCAGCAGCATTCCTCCAAAGGAAGACAAAAGAATCCTCAAGGACTCAAAGCAAAAAAACTGTCCAATATACAATGCAAGGACAAGGATCCCCAATTCTAGCAGCAACACCAAGCATAGCAGTACCAAGAATCTAGTAGACTGCATAGCATGTGTGGTGGCCAACATCAAAATAAGGTAAGAAAACAAGATAGCAGCAGTGCCCTTATATACATACTATATAACCCTCCAACTCAATCCTTATTTTTATTTCAATGAGATGAGTAAGTGACCTATTAGAACACTAAGTCTCAGTCTGTAGTGTGCAGAACTAAGTCAATTGATGTACCTATTAGAACACTAAGTCTAAGTACATCAGTATGATATATAAAATAGAATAATAAAAGTGTTTACCTCAGTCTGTATTGTGCAGAACTGAGGTGTAAGAAAAGTGTAAGAAAAGTCTGCACTGGCAGACATACTCATTGCTTACTAATCAATCAGAAGATAATGATGAGAGAAAAAGAGATGAAATAATAGTCCACAGAGGACATATTCAACACAATACTCTTCACCTGTGCACACCCTTATGTGGGTGAGGGGGAGTGTTAACATTTAATACTTACATTCTTTCTATTATGATATCTTAAGTAACCTCTCCTCATTCCAGATGACTCCATCTCATGTATATAAGGTCTACCACCCTAGAATGGAATAAAAGAGTCACTTCCCTCTCTTACTATCATAAGGCACCATATATTTAGGTGAGTAGCATGGTGTAATTGACCACCGTGCTATGCTCGTTGGCACCTTTCTACACAAGGAGCACCCAAAGATCTTCTTATTGTCCTGTCTTCTTGGAAATTTGCATGTGACATTATATCTCACCCTAGTCTGGGAAGGTCGATCAATGCAACGTAGGTGTCAGAAAATAAAAGGGAGCATTCCCGCCGTGGGAACGGGTCTTGATTTTATCAACACTACGAAGGCTTCGTATACACAAGAACCGAACAGACGTTTTACTCAGATTCTGGCACAGTTGAAGGAATGGATGAGCTGTCACACACAAGCGTTCCATAATGGTAACAAAGAACTCACCAAGCAGAGTAGCTTTGATGTTATAGGTAATTTACGTTTTCTCGCCTGGGGGTGAATAATTATTCTTGTAAGATCTGATGAAGGTTTAGAAATGGTAAGGAGCAATGACAATGGTGATTGATGTTATTCATTCAAGTGTTTGCAAAAGTATGATACCCTTGTGCTGTGAGTCGACGACTCATTTGACCCCTCTCCAGGACATTATTCTGCTGATCCAATACATAATGACCTCATCGGATTGCATGGTATGCATCAAAAAGAGTGAAGGCTACTAGTTGAGTGATGAGATTGATTAGTGACATGGCACTAACATGGCACTATTCAAGGTTTAGTTGCATCACGCTATCTCGAATTCGTTTCTTCCTGTTGATGTGGACTGACTCACGAGGGTCTCACTTCTGTTGTTTCACTGAGACACGGTATATTATTATCCGAGACATAGTATACTAAGACATGCATAATCATGTAATAAATAGGCGAGTAACCTAGCTAGTCCCCCAGTTGATCACTCGTTAAGGTGTCATCTGAGCTACTTCGTCTTTTATTTCTGATGGTATTCGAGCCCCCAGGATGAAGTATGATGCTATTGACGATCTTCTGAACCCGATTTGTTACAATCTCCTCCTGGAGCCAGTTCTAGCTGTGGACTCCAATTATACCGGTCATTCAACTGGGATAACAAGACGCGAGTCGACGTCATCACCATACGTTAGTCAATGTTCAGACTCAAGATTTTTACGTTGCAAATACCTTAGTGAAACTACTGACGGTATATAAATCATAATCTGGGAGTGTCTGCTCACTCTCTGAAAACAACTTATGAATGAACCTTAGTTTTTGTGTATAATGTGCAATATTTGGGCATGATATGCATACGTTCTGTTTTGTTGGCCGATTGCATAACTACGAACAGTCTAGACTATATTGTCTCCTTCTAAGAAGCATGCCGCGTTGAGACAGAACCGAATTGTCCTATCACTATAAGAACTATTAGGGTAATCGTATTCGAACATCAGACATAGAATGTCGATATCGAGTTGTCCTTTGATATCAGACTACATCCAATTTGTATAGGGGACGTATTTGGCTGCATCGAAGTGCAGTGACCCACAGGTATGCGACTGTCTATTGTCGTCTACTCGTCATGTTTTTGATCATGTTCGAAACTGAGCTTCTTGAACAGCTTCGGGAGCT
>Ga0153965_1000058_pt1 | contig 17199 bp, 16 predicted proteins | sample TSFL049MetaG_FD_104707 | JGI IMG/M metagenome (GOLD analysis project Ga0153965, IMG submission 104707) | Attine ant fungus gardens microbial communities from Florida, USA - TSFL049 MetaG | ecosystem: Host-associated > Fungi > Mycelium > Unclassified | place: USA: Florida, Paynes | collected... | reverse complement strand
TAATTACCCATAGATAGTCATCTGTCCTTTTCTTAGAACAAAGGACAGCCTCCATATGGTTAGGTTATCATTATTTTAGCACAAAGACACTACTATATGTAGAACAATAGGTAGTAGTCAGGTGATGATCTGTACTAGTGCACAGACCATCACTTTCCTATATATAAGGACTCATAGTCTGAGGATTAGACCTCAGACTTAACAACATCTTTGCTGCTTGTCTAAATTCACTTTTTTGAGCCTTTTGAATATCAATTGAACCAATCACAAATCAGTAAGTGGCCATTTGTAATAAAAGCCAACTACTCTTTATCAGCATTTGATGAAGAGAACTTGATAGAGTTCTTGTTGGATTCTGTATACTATTTATACATAAAGAGTAACCTAACCCATCCTTTTGTCCTGTACTCTCCTATAAGTCACTTTCCTCTTGCACATCTATCGATAAGAAAAGAAATATAAATATGACATAGAGCTTTTCTTACTTTAGTCTTAATAAATGTAGTAGCATAGACATTACCCACAATGGTACATAACTATATTTAATACCTAATAAATGTAGTAGCTATACAGATAATGAGTACTAGTTGAAGAGATAGTTTAAGTTGAAAGGTACTGACCTCAGATGTTATCCACAATGGTACACAACTGAGGTCAGAGGTTCTAATGCATTGAATATATGCATATTGCTCTCCTTGACTACAAGACCTTTTGCTATTCAAATGCTTAACTTTCCACTTCTATCCTATGTCCCACCAAGTTGGGGAGCTAAACCCTGTTAGTTCTTTGTTCTGAGTATATGGGAGTTCCAGTTCATTTTAACAAGAAGCATAAGTCCAACTTCAATAAGTCTCCTAGAGAGTGATATCCAAAATGCAGATGGTAGTCCAAAAAAATTATGCTGAGTTAACACTGCTGTCTAGGTGGTTTTATAATCTCCTAATCAAAAACCCAATGGTAGAGCACCAATACTCAAAATATAGTATCACAAACTTTATTTGGCTATATCTCCATCAATTCTTCAACAATTCTCATAGCCTTAAAAACTACAGAAAGCCCTCAAAAAGACCTTTTGATAGATGCCAGTCATGTCTCAAGGTAATTAGTATTGGCCAAGATATTAAGTAGATCAACAGGTCACTACTATGTTACTGTTTATCAAATTGCTAATATCTCAGAAACTGCTGTTACGCCACAAGCAAATTTTCCATAGAAAATAACATTTGATACACTTTATACCAACGAATTCTTGATTAGAGTTTGCTCTAGAACCCTTTTTATATCCTCAGAATGTAATACCATATAATAAAGATATTGAGCAAGGGAGAACCAAACTAGAGCTCATGTTGATATCTTGGGAGACAAGCAGGATGAGCTGGCATCTGGTTTAGGAAAAAAGTTATAGAAGGACTATGCTCTAGATCCATTATGGGATGGAACTGACTTAGAGATATAGCAGACTGGGACTCTAGAACCAGTAGTATTTGGACGACAGACTTAGATAAATAGACTTTGATTGCAATTAAGCATTGATAGCATCAGATCAATTATATTCAGATAAATGAGCCCTAGGACATGACTCAGAGATACTAAACATTGAGTGGGGCTTATTGACTACTTAACAGGTAACCAAGGAGGGCTCTCTTACAAAGCAACATCAAAGAGAGTGATGGGAGACCAGGAAGAATATTCTAGAGAGAAGCAACAATAAAGACATGTCATCTTTGATGGGAAGAATTTGATGAAGAGGACGCATCACCACAAGAACATATCATCACTGAGAATTGGAACAGACTTAGTACAAGAAGAGGCTAAGAGAACATCAAAAGTAGTAATAGTTTCCTTTTTATATTTTATTCCTTGAGTTTCAGGGCTTTGTAATCATTTTAATATAGTATCTGATATGCAGTTGGATAGGAAAGGAACCTCTTGACTCCTGCCTCCATCTATACTGCCTCTAGAATCATAAATGCGAATCTATTGAGAGTAAGAAGACTAGGACCAGTGGATGTCTTGAGAAGAACACAGAATATACTCAGAACTCAATCTAGGGAAAAGATACAAATGCAACTCGGGCAGGCTTTGGAGAGAACAGTAGGCTGGGAAAGCTTAGCTAGGTGCACACTTGGATTGCATCACACCCATAAGATTTGGTGTTGGGAGTACAAACAAGAGGGCAACTGAGTGTGGAGGGTCCATGAGTGATTATCACAAATGGTCACTTACTATTTGTGATGGGTACTTTGATACTTTAAAGAGTTCAAAAATGCGAAGTTAGACAAGTGACAAAAGATGTTATTAAGTCTGAGGTCTAATCCTCAGACTATGAGTCCTTATATACATAATTGTGATGGTCTGTGCACTAGTACAGATCATCACCTGATTACTACCTATTGTTCTACATATAGTAGTGTCTTTGTACTAGAATAATGATAACCTAATCATATGGAGGCTGTCCTTTGTTCTAAGAAAAGGACAGATGACTATCTATGGGTAATTAATGAAGTCTATGTGCAAACATTGAGGCCTTTATATCTCCACTAATATTAATTGCCTTGAGATTGTTCTAGGCTTATTCTGAGCGTTATAAAGAAAGCTTCTGCTGAGCTTAGAACCAAAGCATTGATTGTGGCAGTTTCTGAGATATTAGCAATTTAATAAACAGTAATATAGTGGTTACTAGTTGATCTGCTTAATATCTTGGCCATTATTGATTGCCTTGAGACATGACTGGCATCAATCAAAAGGTCTTTTTGAGGGCTTTCTGTAGCCTTTGAGATCATAAGAACTGTTGAAGAATTGATAGAGATATGGCTGAATAAAGTTTGTAACAGATACAAAGATACATGATACTCTACTAAGGGAAATATTTTTCTAGTGACAAGAGGACCAATATCATGGGAGAGTAGAAAGCAAGAAACAGTGGTATTTTTGATAGTTGAGGCTGAATATATGGCATTCTCTCAAGCTACAACCCAAGCCCTTTGAATAAGCAAATATTTTTGTAAGATTGGATTGCTGCTCTTTAGGCCTATTACTATCTATGTTGACAATAAGGGGTCAATCACGCACTGTTTAAATGATAAAAACCACAGATAAACTAAACATATCAATATAAGGTACCACTTTGTCAAAGATTAGGTCAAATTTGGAAAGGTCAATTTTGAGTACATACCTACTACCAACAATATTGCAGACCTTTTCATAAAACCTCTGGCACATAACAAAGTACTATCTTTTACCTCATAGCTCAACTTGTCCTGAGTTTACAAAGTTGATCAGTCTAGGGAGAGTATTAGACAGAACTGATCATGTTGTGACATCATATTTCTTTTATTCTTTTATCATTAATCTGAAACACTAGTCTTAGTATAAATACCTAGGTTATTGTAGGCTCACACTCAGTCATCTACTACACTGGATGATATCTGAGTTACTTTCTCTATAGAACTTAAGTCACTCTATGCTAGGCCTGACAATGGCTTGGTCTTTGAATGCAATAGGGCCAGATTTACCAATCAATATGTGGTTCCTTATTGTCCTCAACTTCTCCTTCTCTTTGATTGTCATATTAATATTGAGATCTTTGCTGGATTGGGAACTGTCAAGTATCTGAGCAAGTACATCTACAAGGGTCCTGATAGAGTAACTATGGAGATTAGTGGTGGGATGCAAGATGAAATCAAGGCTCATTTAGATAGTCAGTTTATTGGTCCAATAGAAGCTTGCTAGAAGATCTTTGAATTCAATATGCATGAAGAGTCACCAGCAGTCCAATATCTTCCTATCCATTTTCCCAATAAACAGTATGTCAACTTCTATGTATACCAGACTATCAATAAAGTATTAGCCAGGCAAAATGTAGAGAGGACTCAACTTACTACTTAGTTTGACTATAACTGTTAGAATAGCTAACTCTTGAGCTAGAATAAAGCCAACTGCTCCTTTATCAGCACTTAACAAGGAGAACTCGATAGAGTCCTCATGTATTTCTTGTATACTACTTATATAACTACTACATGGTCTGTACACTACTTTCCCACAGTTGTCATGTAACTTCATTTTGTGACATCTGTCCTGTGACACTTTCCTACACTCTTTCCTTGTATAGTAAGTCCAAAAGAAAAAGAAAAGAAAAGAAATATAAATAATAACTTAGCCATTTTGCCAAGTTATAATAATAACTCTACACATGATGATGGTTTGGACTTTACCTACTGGCAGTTCTCTTAGCATTATACCTGGAATGTCAAAGACAAGTCATGACATCCAAGATAATATGCTAGGGTAATTGGAAGGATGTACTTTGTATCACCATCAAAGAGAGAGCAGTTTTTTTTACGACTTCTTTTGACTATATTTGAGAGTGAAAAAAGTTGGGAGCATTTAAGGACCTGGAATGGCCAAGTGTTTGCTACATTCAAGGAGACATGTATGGCAAAGGAATTACTGGAGGATGATCATGAGTAGAGGATTTGCTTGGAGGAAGCAATTACAATATAGCCTAGAATAGCATGTTATCAGTTATTAGTAGTTATCTTACTAACTGATGAAGTAGCTGAGCCTCATCTTCTTTGGGATCAATTCAAGGCTAGACTATGTAATGATGTCAAGCACAAACTATATCATATGAACTACTACCAAGTTAACCAGGAGATACCAGAGGATGATGTTTATGATTTTGGCCTTTGGGATCTCAATAGAATATTGGTGGAAATGGAAAGAAGTCTTGCTGATTTTTCACCAATGCCTTTTCCACAGCAATAGTGGGCTCACAGAATACCCAATCCTCTCTTGCAGGCTAAGCAATATAATGTAGATGAAATGGCAACTTTGGTAGATGAGCAAAGGGCGATCTTTAATCCTGACCAAGCTGTTGCTTTTGATGCTATCCTGGAGTCTATCACTAACAATCAAGGTCATCTTTTCTTTATTCATGCTGCTGGTGGTTGTGGGAAAACATTTTTATGTAATACTATTACTGCTGAGGTTAGAAAAAGAGGTCAGGTAGCACTGTGTATGGTATCATCTGGGATTGCTGCTCTTGTTATGACTTGGCAAAATGGCTAAGTCATTATTTATATTTCTTTTCTTTTCCTTTTATTTTATCTTGGACTTACTACACAGAAGGGAGTGTGGGAAAGTGTTATGTCACAAATATCACACAGTCACAGTCACATGATGGTCACATGATAGGCATGGGAAGGTAGTGCACAGACCATGTAGTAGTTGTATAAGTAGTATAGAAAATCTAATGGGAACTCTATTAAGTTCTCTTTGTCAATTGCTGAACAAAGAGCAGTTGGCTTTATTCTGACTTGGAGTTTAGCTTTCTTACAGCTCTTTTGTTCCTTCAACAACTCAATGCTAGTGGATTGCCTTCTGCTTTACTTTGTCTCAAGGTTGGCTCTCCAGTTATTTTATTAAGGAACTTGGATCTAGGAGAAGGACTTTGTAATAGAACAAGAATGGTGGTATTGAATGTAAGGAGAAAGGTACTTCAGTGTAGAATTATCAGCAAGGACAGGAGATTTAGAGGCAAGATAGTGTTGATTCCAAGGATTAGGTTATTACCTAATGCAGAGACATTACCTGTGCCACTCAAGAGACTTCAATTTCTAGTTAGGCTGGCCTTTGCTATGACCATTAACAAGTCTCAAGGACAGTCAGTGGAGCATGTGGGGATTAATTTGCAAACATCAGTGTTCTCCCATAGACAGCTTTATGTGGCCTTTTCAAGATGTACTTCATCTTTGAACATCTCAGTACTTCTTCCAAAGCAAAGCCAAGAGAGCAGAAGGACACTTAATGTAGTATATAAAGAAGTATTCAATAGTATTAGATTATAGATTGTATATCTAACAATAGACTTGAGATTGATTTTTAATAATTTGAGAGATAATGAAATAGGTTAGAAAGAAGAACCTCATAGACTGTTGTAGGAAGACAGTATAGCAAACTAACTATAACACAAACTCAATAATAACACAATATTACAGAAAGTAAACAAACTTTAACCTCATGGACTGTTAAAGAAAGAGAGCATAGCAACCTGACAAACAACACTATTTGCTGCTCCATAGACTTTTGTTAGAAAGGAGCGTAGTGGACTTACTTTAACACAAAGTTCAAAATACAGAATTAGTAGAGAGATCAAGCTAGGCTAGAGGCCTAGATGAAAACCTCATCTAACTAGTATGTATACTGTACCGAACGTGGGAGTGATGCTGCTGACTAACTGCTGACTAAATTTTACCTAAGCATTCCCACACATACTCTCTTTCCACTCAAAAATGCAAATAAATTCAGGAAAAATTCAAATAAATTGAAACAGGCAGTGAGCAAAGCAAGCTGACTGTGGTCTTACTGTTGTAGGAAGAGAGTAGAGTGACCTAACTTACAACAGTGCAAACTATTAGTGTAGGAAGGGAGCATAGCAACCTGATGGACAACACTACTTACTGTCACATAGACTGTTGTAGGAAAGGAGCATAGTGGACTGACTTTAGTACAATCTTAATAACACAGAATTAGTAGAGGATTTTGGATGGGCCAGTGTTATGAGAGCCCAAAGAAGGAACAAGTTTCCCATGTGTTCAAACACTTGATCGCAAATATCAAGTCATACAATGCAGACAAGATATAAATAGCGTGAGAACTTAAGTAATCATATCACATGACAAGGGCATGTGATTGTAGAATATTCTAGAAAGACATGTGATCATGGACTAGTAGTGTACAGCCACTTGTAAAAGTAGTATAAATAGGTAGTCAATCCAATAAGGAACTCTATCGAGTTCTTCCTAAACATTCCTCTCAAGTGGTCCTTGAGTCGTCAAGACTTAGCGATAACAAAAGAACTCGATACCACTCCCGAGCACCGATCACCTCGATCCCTACTCATACTTGTTCAAATGCGCAGTTGGCTTAATTCCAGCACTGTGAGCAAGTACCCCATCATCACTTACTCTCTCATTGCCCTCGCTAGTGAGCACAGTGCTCACAAGCATTTTGGATAGCGGACCCTAGCTGTAAAGGGGACTTCTTAGTCAGGAGAGACTGAGGGAGGAAACAGTATACTAAGTCTGGGTATGTAGTCGAGTCCTGACCTTCAAATCAGACCAGTTACCCACCACTCTTCTTTGTATAAGCCTCGTGCTGTTGTCCATTGTGATGGGTACATGCAGAGGATCAATAGTTACTTCTTAAAAGGCCGTTTAGTTTAGGAGTTCCCTTCTTAGGGGCAATCGTTTACATCTTGATTAGGGCAGTAGTCAGTAAGGCAATAGGAGTCTAAACAGGAGAAGATTGTGCTCCCTGTTAGACATAGTCTTTAAGTTCACCCTGGATCAAGAATCAGAGCAAGAAACCGAGTCAGAATACGAATCATCACCTTCACCATCACCATTACTACTACTGCTGTCCTACGACATATCGCGGCAACAACAACAACAATAGCAACAATAGGGGGAACCATCCCAGGCACCTGCCCTTCGCCAATCACCACCACCAACTAGAGAGGAGCAACTCCTCGCTATGATTGCCACCCTGTAGCAGCAGGTTAATACTATGCTCCTCCAGCAACAGGGGAGCCGAGTAGAGGTCACAAGGCCTCAAGTATTCAATGGGAGGATGGAAGAGGTGAGCGCGTTGTTATGCTGTACAAAACTTTAGGCAAATTAAGTGACATTCTACACCTTAATAATAGGAATAACCAGCTCGAGAGATGAGCTTGGCCCCCCAGAAATGTTCCACTAGATGCCTAGTTGTGGACTTGAGCATCTAGCTTGAGTAGCAGGGTAGCGGCTGTGACCACTGCTACATATACCTCATAGATGCTTGCCCAGGTGCCCCGTATTGGATACCTAATGGATCTCCCTTCTAGAAGTGCTCTCGAGGGCGGAAACAAACTTAGAACGGACTACGCAATCTAAATGACATCATACTGTAGCTGCTAGAGGGCCTATTTAAAGAACAGTTACAATCAGATGTGGGCCATTATCACGGATGGCTAATTATAATGAGATCAAGAGAGTCATACCATCGCGAAGTCGGCTCGTAGTGGAGGTAGGAGGAAGGACTGGGAAGCTGAGAAGAGAAGTAGTAAGGAGATTAGATGAAGGGAATGCGCACAAGAACAAGACAGCTCAAGACCACTGTCTCTGTCTACGGTCCATTGAGACACTCAAGGCCTGACCATTGTGTGAGGAAGGGTCGCCTGAGTAGGATTAGGGTGTTCGGGAGTGGTTAGTCGGTGTTAGGAAGGAGTGCCATACCATCATTATGGCCTTGCTAGAATTGGGAATTCCGAGGTTTTCTTTGTCTCACTTTCTTTGTTGTCTTTCTGCTTTGTAATCATAATAAAATACTCTAGGGCATAGAAGGGGAATCAAGCATCATACCCCATCATCATCCCTCTCTGTTGCTCTAGAGCTTAATGGCTATTCTTGAGTGACTGAGTTTCTAGTTGTTCTAAGTGTTCTAGCTTCTTTTCTAAAAACCCACCCAAACTCTCCCTCAACAGGAATTCGAGCCCCAATGGACTTAGGCATTTGCTTATGCTAGGAGTTAACAGCTCGCTACGTGTCATTAGGGTCGGCTTCCAACTGTACGGTCAGTTGAAGAAGAGCCCACACAACGTCATGGGAGTTCTAGGTAGTGTCATGACTTGGCAAATTGGCTAAGTCATTATTTATATTTCTTTTCTTTTCTTATTTATAACTACAAGATGGAGTGTGGGAAAGTATCACGTGACTTTGTCACAATGTCACAATGGTGTGACAGATGGTCATGTCACAATGTGTCACATGACTAGAGTAGCATGAGGACCATGGGAAAACAAGCACATAGCCACAGTAGTAAAATGTATAAGTAGTAGAGAATTAAGCGAGAACCCCATCGAGTTCTCTTTGTCAAACTCTGAACAAAGAGACAGTTGGCTTAATTCCAGTCATTGGACTTTAGACGCTAACAGGTAGTTCTGCTGTATCGACGGCAAGCCAGACTACTAGACTAGGTAAGGGCAGCAGTGTCACGATGCGAGACAAATGCGCGTCTTAGGGATCCTATTACGGTGAGATCTACCTTGAGTGGACTCTCAATTTGTTATTATTGTTCTTTTGGTTTCTTTTGGATCATATTCTACCCTTCCCCCCATTATAAAGCTCTCCCTTTTTACTTGATTATCTCCCCAGTGCCTACTTGTTTAGCACACAACTGTGAAACATCTCGGAGATTTGCTATTCCCATTTGTTGTCACCCTTGTCTCAGATCAAATTCCCTTTGATCCCCCGTCAGCGTTTATTAATGCAGCTCGCATATACATTAGAATGAAGATGACAGAGGAGACAGCAACGACCCAGGTAGCCTGGGTGTTATCTTATGTGCAGGAAGGGATAGCAGAGGCATAGAAGGACAATCTAATGGATGAGCTGGCCAAGGGAGAGTCAGAAGTGGAAACAGTGGAGCAGCTATTTTCAAAAATCAGAAATAACTTCAGGGAAACATCAGAGGAAGAAAGAAAGATCAAGCAGTTGCGGACAATAGAGCAAGGAGAAAGGACGTGCGATGAGTATGTCCAAGAGTTCAAAAAGGTTGCCAGGGGGAGCAGCTATGAGGGATGACCCCTCATTGAGGAATTCAAGAGAGGGTTGAACAGAACGATAAGAAGGAAGTTGGCAGAGACAGAAGAGCCCCCAACCACCATAGGAGAGTGGCAAGAAAGGGCAGTAAGATTGGACAGGAATCAGAGGCAAAGCAGGGCGGAGGAAAGGATGTTAGGGAGAAATGTGGCATGCCCAGGAGGAAATGTGCAGCCAAGAGAGAGTTTTGGAGAAGGATCATATAGAGGAAAAGGAGGGCAAATAACCTGGTGGGCAGGAGTTCCACAGACAGGAAGAAATAGAGGAGGAGAAGGAAATACATTTAACAGAGGGGAATATCAAATGGGTCCACGGAGAGACCCAAATGTAATGGATGTCGATAGAGGAAGAGGAGGGGATAGGACGTGCTATCATTGTGGGAAGTTTGGCCATATGGCCCGAAATTGTTGGGAGAGGAATAAAGCAAGAGTAGTGGAGATGCCGCAGGAGTCGACAAAAGAAAATAGAGGTTAGTAAGCTCTCGGCTGGCCTCCTCAAATTTATACAGTATATTGCACCCAGAAAAATTGGGCAATAAATTAAATTCCTGCAAAAACACTGAGAGAGTAAGAGACGTGCGGCATACACTAAAGCCGCTAAGAGAAGTATGAATGAAAGTGGGACTAGAGAAGCTGGAGAACCATGAAGGAGTAGCAGTAAAAGCTCTGCTAGACAGCGGAGCAACAGGTCTATTCATGGATACGACCTTTGCAAGAGAAAAGAGGTTCAAAATAGAAAGGATGAAGTACCCCCTGCTAGTTAAAAACATGGATGGAACAGTGAACATAGGCAAAGCAATAATGCACCAAGTTGAGTACAACATGTTCTTCAAAGGACACATGGAGAGAGTTAGAATAGATGTGTGCAACTTAGGGAAGACAGAGGTCATACTAGGAATGCTGTGGTTGGTGGCCCATAACCCAGAGATAGATTGGGAGAAAGAGGAGGTAAAAATGATGAGGTGCCCACCCATATGTGGGAAAAGGAAGCAAAAGGAGAGAAAAAAGGAAGTAAAGAAGATAAAAGAGGATGAAGATGAAGAAACACTAAAGAAGTTGGTACCCAAAAGGTTTTGGAAGTGGAAAAAGGTCTTTGGAAAAAAGGAGTCAGAAAGAATGCCAGTGCAAAAGGCCTGGGACCATGTAATAGAGTTGAAAGAGGGGTTTATGCCAAGAAAAGAGAAAGTATATTCCTTGTCAAGAGAGGAAAGAGAGGAAATGCAAGCATTTGTGGAAGATCAATTGTGAAAAGGGTACATTCGTCTCTTCAAATCACTGCAAACGTCACTAGTACACTTTGTGGCAAAAAAGGATGGTAAAAGGAGAATGGTACAAGATTATCGTTATATAAACCAATGGACAATAAAAAATGGATACCCACTACCACTTATTGCGGACATACTGGACAGAGTAGGGAAAAGGAAGGTATTCACGAAGTTGGATCTGAGATGGGGTTACAACAATGTCAGGATCAAAGAGGGAGACAAATGGAAAACAGCATTCACCATACACATTGGAGCATACGAACCCACCGTAATGTATTTCGGGTTAACAAACACCTCCACTACTTTTCAAACAATGATAAACGACCTATTCTGGGACCTCATAAATCAGGGAGATATGGCAACCTTTATTGACGACATTCTAGTAGCAATAGATACAGAGGAAGGGCACGACGAGTTGGTAGAGAAAGTGTTGAAAAGGTTAGAAGAAAATGACCTGTTTGTGAAACCAGAAAAATGCAAGTGGAAAGTGAAAGAGGTGGAATTTCTGGGAGTAGTAATTGGGCCAAGAGGAGTAGAAATGCAAAAGGAAAAGGTGGAAGGAGTACTAAACTAGCCAGCACCCAAAAACGTCAAAGAGGTGCAAAAGTTCTTAGGCCTAGCCAACTATTACAGAAGGTTTATAAAGGACTTTGCAAAGATAGCGGCACCATTACACGTACTGGTCAGAAAGGAGCAGAAATGGAAGTAAAAAAAAGAGCAAGAAAAGGTGTTTAGAAGACTAAAAGAAGTGTTCATGACAGAACCTGTTTTAGCAATACCAGATATAGATAGAGAGATGAGAGTGGAGGCAGATGCTTCAGACTATGTGACAGGGGGAGTGTTGTCACTAAAATGTGAAGATGGCAAGTGGAGGCCAGTGGCCTTCATCTCAAAATCGTTAAACGCTACAGAGCAAAACTATGAAATTCATGACAAAGAGATGTTAGCAGTAATCAGATGCCTTGAAGCATGGAGGCATTACTTGAAAGGAGCAAAACTGGAATTCGAAATCTGGACAGACCACAAAAACCTCCAGTATTTCATGACAAGCCAAAAGTTGAATCGACGACAAGCGCGATGGGCCCTGTATCTATTGTGATTTAACTTCACCTTAAAGCATATTCCAGGAAAGAGTATGAGGAAGGCAGATGGATTAAGTAGAAGACTGAATTAGCAAAAAGGTGTGGAAAAGGATAACGAGGACCGAACGCTGATCAGGCCAGAGTAGGTCAGAGAGGTAGAAACAGTGATAGGAGAAGGGAATTTAAGAAAAAGGATAAAGAAGGCACAAGAAGGAGACAAAAGGGTGGTAAAAGCAGTAGAAGAGCTAAAGAAGACAAGGGTAAAAACATTGAGAGACGAGAAATAGGAAATAGAAAATGGAGTAGTACTGAAGGAAGGAAGAATATACATGTCAGAAGGGGAACTTAGGGGGGAGGTAATATGACTACACCACAATACCCTAGTAGAAGGGCATGGAGGAAGATAGAAGATGACAGAACTGGTTACCAGAAATTACTGGTGGCCAGGAGTAACGAAAGAAGTAGGGAGATATGTGGATGGATATGACGTCTGTTAAAGGTACAAGAATCGAAGCGAAGCACCAACAGGAAAATTGATGCCCAATGTGATCCCAGAGAAGCCATGGAGTCATATTTCAGCAGACTTCATTACCAAGTTACCACTAGCCCAGGGATATGATGCAATTTTGGTAGTATGTGACAGATTTAGCAAAATGGTGCATTTCATAGCCACTACGGAAAAAACGTCAGCAGAAGGGTTAGCAAAGCTGTTTCGAGACCAGGTATAGAGACTACATAGCCTCCTAGAAAGCATCATATCAGACAGGGAAGTACAGTTTGCAGTAGGAATGATGAAGGAGTTAAATAACTTGCTGGGAATTCAAACGAAACTTTCAATGGCCTATCACTCACAAACGGATGGGCAAACAGAAAGAATAAACCAGGAGTTAGAGTAGTACCTAAGAGTCTTCATCGACCACAGACAAGAACAGTGGCCAGATTGGCTAGGAACGGCAGAATTTGCGTATAATAACAAAATCCATGCAGCAACAAAAAACTCACTGTTCAAAGTAAATTACGAACAAGACCCGAGGATGGGATTCGAAGGTAGAAGGAAAGGGAAGTATGAGGCAGTGGGGAAATTTGTGGAAAAAATGAGGAAGATCCAGGAGGAGGCGAAAGCGGCACTAGGAAAGGCACAGGAGGAAATGAAGAAGTTTGCAGATAAGAAACGAGGAAAGAGAGAAGAATACAGAGTAGGGGACTTAGTGCTGTTAAGTACGAGGGACTTAAAATAGCAGATAAAGGGGAGAAGATCGGAAAAGCTGATAGAGCGCTTCGTAGGGCCCTATAAAATCAAGGGGATTGTCTCTAGTAACGCAATAGAGCTAGAATTACCCAGAACTATTAAAATACACCCTGTAGTAAATGTAAGTAGAGTACAACTATACAAACTACAGGTAGAGGGACAGAAGAAGACACCGCCAAAACTGGTCATCATCGAAGGGAAAGAAGAATTTGAAGTAGAAAAAATTCTAAACAAACAAGTAGTATGGGAGAAGGAAAAGTTCTTGGTATGATAGAAAGGGTATACAGCAGAAGGAGATATATGGGAAAGTAGGGAAAACCTGGAAAATGCGAAAGAGTTGGTAGAAGAGTTCGAGAGGGAGTACAAGGAAGAGGCAGAAGAACTTAGGCGACAGGAGCTGGAAGAAGAAGAGAAGGAATTTAGGTGGGAATTACCAAGGGAATTTACAGCTAAACTACTATATGGTTGGGGGAAAAGAAGATACAAAAGGGAAAGGGAGAAAAGATGGGACGAGAACTGGAATCAATGGAATCTTGAAGAGGGGACCATATTATGAGAGCCCAAAGAAGGAACAAGTTTCCCATACGTTCAAACACTTGATTGCAAATATCAAGTCATACAATGCAGACAAGATATAAATAGTGTGGGAACTTAAGTAATCATATCACGTGACAAGGGCATGTGATTGTAGAATATTCTAGAAAGACATGTGATCATGGACTAGTAGTGTACAGCCACTTGTAAAAGTAGTATAAGTAGGTAGTCAATCCAATGAGAAACTCTATTGAGTTCTTCCTAAACACTCCTCTCGAGTGGTCCTTGAGTCGTCAAGACTTAGCAATAACAGCCAGAGGCCCAGATAAAAATCTCGTCTAATATGTATACTGCACCAAATGTAAAATGATAGCACTTTCAAATTAATTATGTAAAAATTAGGTAAGTATTTGTCAGTTTTAGCTAAGAATTGGTCATCAAATTTCTTCATATGGCCTTTCTTTTCACTCAAAAATACAAATAAATTCAGGGAAAATTCAAATAAATTGGGAAAAATTGGAATAAATTGGAATAGGCAGTGAGCAAAGTGAGCTGACTGTGGCCTTACTATTGTAGGAAAGGAGCAGAGCGACCTGACTTACAACAGTGCAAACTATTAGTGTAGGAAAGGAGCAGAGTGACCTGATGTACAATAAATATTACTCACTGTATTATAGACCATTGTTGGAAGGGAGCAAAGTGACCTGATTAATGATACTATCTGCAGCTGCACAGACTGTTGTTGGAAGGGAGTAAAGTGACCTAATAGACAATACTACTTACTGTCACACAAACCATTATAGGAAGAGAGCATAGCAGACTAACTTCAGCACAAACTTAATAACACAGAATTAGTAGAGGGTTTAAGAAGGGCCAGAGGCCCAGATGAAAACCTTGTCTAGTATGTATGCTGCATCGCATGTGGGAATGATGGTACTGACACATAGTTCAACTTTTCACATGCTCTCTCTTTTCACTCAAAAATTCAAATAAATTCAGAATAAATTCAAATAAATTAGGATAAATTGAAACAGGCAGTGAGCAAAGTGAGCTGACTGTGGCCTTACTGTTGTAGGAAGGGAGCAGAGCAACCTGACTTACAACAGTGCAAATTACCAGTAAAGGAAGGGAGCATAGCAACCTGATGCACAATATTGCTCACTGTATTGCAGACTGTTGTTGGAAGGGAGCAAAGTGACCTGATCAACAACACTATCTGCAGCTGCACAGACTGTTGTTGAAAGGGAGCAAAGCGACCTGATAGACAACACTACTTACTATTACACAGAATGTTGTAGGAAGGGAGCATAGCGGACTGAATTCAGCACAAACTTAATTAGTAGAGGGTTTAAGAAGGGCTGGAGGCCCAGATGAAAACCTTGTCTAGTATGTATGCTGTGTCACATGTGGGAATGATGGTGCTGACACATAGTTCAACTTTTCACATGCCCTTTCTTTTTACTTAAAAACTCTATAAAATTCAATAAAATTCAGAATAAATTCAAATAAATTAGGATAAATTAGAATAAAATTGGACCAGGCAGTGAGTAAAGCAAGCTGACTGTGGCCTTACTGTTGTAGGAAGGGAGCAGAGCAGCCTGACTTGCAACAGTGCAAACTACCAGTGTAGGAAAGGCACAGAGTGACCTGATAGACAACACTATCTGCAGCTGTGCAGACCATTTTTGGAACACTACTCACTGTGATGCAGACTGTTGTTGGAAGGGAGCAAAATGACCTGATAGACAACACTACTCACTGTCACACAGACCATTGTAGGAAGGAAGCAAAGCAGACTGACTTCAACACAAACTTAATAACACAGAATTAGTAGAGGGTTCTGGATGGGCTGGAGGCCCAGATGAAAACCTCATTGATGTGAGCCTGTGCAATGCACATGATGAGATCAATTTCATTGTTTCATATATATTACTGATAGCTACGTTACATGATGTCACTATCCATTTGTACCCTTACCCTCCTCTATCGATCATATTTCAACACTCCGTAAGAAAATGACCTGTCAAAGGGAACATTTCGTAATATCTTCAATACATCCTCAGTTTATGCAAAATCATGACTTGATGTAATGGTTGATTTTAGATATGACGAGTTGAGCGAAAGCTCATTGCGTGTTGCAATGCGTCCTGTCTCAGGCTAAATATTTTATTCCTATCCAATATCACAAGATGAGACATCTGAACTAGATTGAACAACAACGTAACTTATTTTTAGTATAGCACTCGATATTCTAACAGTGCTTCCCTTCGTAAAGTCTCATCGGCTCTCTATCGCAAACGCAGGTCCGTGTTCTCAATGCCATAAATCAATTGTGATTTGTTGTTCACCAGGGTGGCGGTTCATACTCCAAAATTCACCCTAGCCCACAAGATCGCGAGGTATAACTTTTGTCCATGAACTAATGACATCATGCGAGGTGGAAGGAGCTGAAAATCACTTCACATTGGCTGAAATGTCCTACATCGAATCTAGGAACATATTATTACCAAAATGAACCATCAGGAAAATCTTTAGTTCTAAGATTTTTCGTAGCCTTCCTTGCGAATTCAAGTTTGTAAATTGCCTCTCACTCTCAGTTCTTTGACGCCCTGGATAGGCCCCTCTCAAATTTCATGGAAGCCAAATCATAGCCATACGCCACAGCAGTCCGTCCAAAGTTATTGTTATGTCGAAGGCGGGTATCATACAGTAGTTTGCGCCAGGAGCTCAGATGTAGTCAGTAGATTACTATTCTATAACAACTCTGGTCGCGGTATCACTATCTGATAAAAAATACATGCACAGAGAACAACAACCAACAGCTGGGCATGCATGAAGACAACAAGTTGCGATTCTGATCGTACACAAAGAAGCGACAGGATTCAGGCTAGATACATCAAGCGATGGACCGATATACCGCCGGGATAACGATAAACAGCCCTACTCCAACCGCCTATAGGCATGAGCAGTGTCTTGGAGAAAACGAAGGATAAGATATGAGAACCGAATAGGCTGATCGTGAAAGAGTCATTTGAAAAAAATGAAGACAAAACACGAGGTCAGAGAAGCAAGGACATAGAGGAGAGTCAGAAATTCGACCACAAAATCGTGTCATTTCGATTGACTCCCGGTCTGATGATTTGTACCGTCACATTGAAGCTACTGCTCCTCACCGGTCTTTCAACTCGAAGTCCCTTCATAGGTTTCAAGAAACACCAGGCGGGAACCATCCCCAAATCGACGGTACCACCACTTGTTAGACTAATGCCATCATGACCCTTCGGCTGTGACGTCAATATTCCGCCACCTTCCCTTCCGACGACACACCAACCATCATCAAATGATTGTAGTATGATCAATGATTCACCCAAGGCGATGAACAGCTCATCCGGAAGTATAGGATTGAAAGTTTGTCTGACTTTGCGGATT
>Ga0153965_1000057_pt1 | contig 17285 bp, 16 predicted proteins | sample TSFL049MetaG_FD_104707 | JGI IMG/M metagenome (GOLD analysis project Ga0153965, IMG submission 104707) | Attine ant fungus gardens microbial communities from Florida, USA - TSFL049 MetaG | ecosystem: Host-associated > Fungi > Mycelium > Unclassified | place: USA: Florida, Paynes | collected... | reverse complement strand
TCAGACTATGAGTCCTTATATACAGGAAAGTGATGGTCTGTGCACTAGTACAGATCATCACCTGACTACTACCTATTGTTCTACATATGGTAGTGCCTTTGTGCTAAAATAATGATAACCTAATCATATGGAGGCTGTCCTTTGTTCTAAGAAAAGGACAGATAACTATCTATGAGTAATTAATAAAGTCTATGTGCAAACATTGAGATCTTCATATCTCCACTAATATTAATCACCTTGAGGTCGTTCTAAGCTCATTCTAAGCGTTATGAAGAAGGCTTCTGTTGAGCCTAGAACCAAAGCATCAATCATGGCGGTTTCCGAGATATTAGTGATTTAATAAATGGTAATATGGTAGTTACCAGTTGATCTGCTTAATATCTCGGCCATTATTGATTGCCTTGAGACGTGACTGGCATCGATCAAAAGGTTTTCTTAAGGGCTTTAAGCTGGCTTTAAGACCGTGGAAATAGTTGAAGATTTGGTGGAGATATGACCGAATGAAGTTTGTGATAGCTACCTTCCAGACAATGATGAACGACCTATTCCGAGACCTCATTAACCAAGGGGATATGGTGACCTTCATTGATGACATATTAGTAGCCACAGATACAGAGGAGGGGCATGACAAACTGGTAGACGAAGTACTCAGAAGGTTAGAGGAGAATGATTTATTCATGAAACTGGAAAAATGCAAGTGGAAGGTCAGAGAAGTGGAATTCCTGGGAGTAGTGATTGGTCCAAAAGGTGTAGAGATGCAGAAGGAAAAGGTGAAGGGGGCTCTCAACTGGCTGGCACCGAGAAACGTCAAGGAAGTACAAAAGTTCCTAGGTCTCACCAACTATTATAAAAGATTCATAAAAGACTTTGCTAGAATAGTGGCACCACTCCATGTGTTAGTCAGGAAGGAGCAGAAATGGAAGTGAGAAAAGGAGCAAGAGGAAGCATTTGGAAAGCTCAAAGCAGTGTTCACTATAGAACCAGTTTTAGCAATCTCGGATATAGATAAGAAAATGAGAGTAGAGGCAGATGCCTCAGACTATGCAATGGGAGAAGTGTTATCGACAAAATGCAAGGATGGAAAGTGGAGGCCAGTAGCCTTCATCTCTAAGTCATTAAACGCTACAGAGAATAACTACAAAATCCATGACAAAGAGATATTGGCAGTCATTAGATGCCTTGAAGCATGGAGGCACTATTTGGAGGGAGCTAAGCTGGAATTCGAAATTTGGACAGATCATAAAAACCTCTAATACTTCATGATGAGCCAGAAATTGAATCAAAGACAAGCATGATGGACTTTGTACCTCTCGCGATTTAACTTTACCTTGAAGTATGTTCTAGGAAAAAGTATGGGGAAGGCAGATGGACTAAGCAGAAGACCGGATTGACAGGAAGGGGTGAAAAAAGATAACGAGGACCAGACACTGATAAAACTCAAATGGGTAAGAGAAATAGAAACAATAGTGGAAGAAGGAGATCTAAGAGAGAGAATAAAGAGGGCACAGGAGAGAGATGGAAGAGTGGTAAAGGCAGTAGAAGAATTAAAGAAAGCAGGAGTAAAAACACTGAGAGATAAAGAGTGGGAAATAGACAACGGGGTAGTACTAAAAGAAGGAAGAATATATGTACCAGAAGGGGAACTGAGAGGGGAGGTAATATGGTTGTACCACGACACCCCAGTAGGAGGGTATGGAGGAAGGTAGAAAACAATGGAACTGGTCACCAGAAACTATTGGTGGCCAGGAGTAACAAAGGAGGTGAGAAGATATATAGACAGGTGTAATGCTTGTCAAAGATACAAAAACCAAAGCGAGGCACCAGCAGGCAAGTTAATGCCAAACACGGTCCTAGAAAAACTATGGAGTCATATTTCAGCAGACTTCATCACTAAGCTATCTCTAGCTTAGGGGTACGATGTTATTCTAGTAGTCTGCAACTGTTTTAGCAAAATGGCACACTTCATACTAACAACAGAAAAGACGTCAGTAGAGAGACTCGTCAAATTGTTTTGAGATCATGTATGGAAGCTGCATAGGCTCCCAGAAAGCATCATATTGGATAAAGGAGTGCAATTTGCAGTGGGAATGATGAAGGAGGTGAACAACTTACTAGGTATCCAAACAAAACTCTCAATGGCCTATCACCCGCAAATAGATAGGCAAACAGAAAGGATAAATCAAGAGTTGGAGCAGTACCTAAGGGTCTTCATTGACTATAGACAAGAGCAATGGCCAGATTGGCTGGGAACAGCTGAATTTGCATATAATAACAAAATTCATGCAGCAACAAAAAATTCACTGTTCAAAGTAAATTATGGACAAGACCCAAGGATGGAATTTGAGGGTAGAAGGAAAGAGAAGTATGAAGCAGCAGGAAAATTTGTGAAGAAAATGAGAAAAATCCAGGAGGAGGCAAAAGCAGTATTAGAAAAAGCACAGGAGGAAATGAGGAAGTTTGTAGATAGAAAACGAGGAAAGGGAGAGGAATACAGAGTAGGGGACTTAGTACTGTTAAGTACAAAAGACTTAAAATGGCAAATAAAAGGGAGGAGATCAAAAAAATTGACAGAATGTTTTATGGGCCCCTATAAGATCAAGGAGATTGTCTCTAGTAATGCAATAGAATTAGAACTACCTAAATCTATTAGAATACATCCTATAGTCAATGTAAGTAGGGTACGACTTTACAAACCACAGGTAGAGGAACAGAAGAAGGCATTGCTGAAACCAGTCATCATCAAAGGGGAAGAGGAATTCAAGGTGGAGAAAACTTTGAATAAACAAGTAGTACAAGAAAAAGAGAAGTTCTTGGTACAATGGAAAGGGTACACAGTAGAAGAAGATATGTGGGAAGATAGGAAAAACCTAGAAAATGCAAAAGAATTGGTAGAAGAGTTTGAGAGAGAGTACAGAAAAGAGGCAGAAGAACTTAGGCAACAGGAACTGGAAGAAAAAGAAAAAGAGTTTAGCTGAGAATTACCAAGGGAATTTACAGCTAAACTACTATACAGTTGGGGGGAAAGAAGATACAAAAAGGAAAGAGAGAAAAGGTGGGACAAAAATTGGAATCAATGGAAAAATTCCTTGGGATAAGAAATCTTAAAGGAGGGGCCATGTTATGAGAGCCCCAGAGAGGAAAGAATTTCCTGCACATTTGAACATTTGATCTCTAACATCAAATTGTACAATGGGGTTGAGATATAAATAGTATGGGAACTTAGATAAGCAGGTCACATGACAAAGATCAGGTGACAGAACATTCTAGAAGAACATGTGATTGTGAACTAGTAGTAGCATAGCCACCATAGGAATTTGTATAAGTAGTTAAGCAATCCAACAGAGAACTCCATTGAGTTCTTCCTGAACATCCACCTAGGGTGATTACTAAGAGCATTCACTGCCTATTGATAACAAAAACCAGAAACAGAAGATAACCAAACCTGGTACTCAGAAGCCATTAGAACCATATCAAATGAAACGGATGAAACAAAAACATACTGCATAAGCTCAAACTTGCCAAAGGAAACAGCAGATATACTAGTCATAATAGAGGTACTTAAGATAAAAGGAAACATACATATAAGAACGAACAGATTAGAAACCATGAAAGACATAAAACTGAACATTAAAAGATGGAAGAAGGAAGACTTCTTTCAAAAAGAAGACAGAGAAGCTTGGCAAGCCATTGCCTATCAACTGAGACTACATGAAGGGGAAACTAAGATAAGTGAAATAGAAACAGAAGAAGAAATGGACATCATAGAAAAGATGATAAAGACCTTAAAAAAAGAAAAAAGACCTTACAAAAGTATATGGTTAAACAAAGAAGAAATACTAGAACCTTTCAAATTAGAAGACAGCAAACTAACAGAATTAACACAAAAGAAAGCCTACAAAATAATACTAAGACAGCGCAACAGACAACCTAGTAATGACCCAACAAAAAGTAGACTAGAAAAGACTAAGAAAGAACTATTACAGAAAACAGGAATATGTATAACCACAAGTAACATATGAATGAATAATGGGAAAGGAATAATCCCTCCTAAGATGAATGACTTCCTATGGAAACTAGGCCACAATAGACACAAAATAGGCACATGGTTCCTAAAAATTAAAGGTTGGCAGAACAAAGCCTATTGTAAATGTGGAAAACTAGAAACCATGAATCACATTATAATAGAATGCCCACTAAATCAAGGACCTATAATTTGGAACCACATGAAGAGTGAATAGAAACAAACCTTCCCAAAGACCCAATAGCTACAACTAACAATAGAACTAATAAGAGGACTAGGATCAATACAACTAAGAAAAAGCCCAAAATGGATAAGTGAAGCATACATAGAAAGAATAACAGAAGCCATATGGCTAATATGGTCAATAAGAAACAACCAAGTATTTAACAAAAGAGAAATAACAGCTAAAATAGCCACAAAAATGATAAAAAGAACCCTACAAATCAAAAAAGAAACAGAATGGATTTATATTATGAAAATAAAAGAATCAAGCCACCAAAATAGAAAAATACTAGAAAAGAAATGGGGAAAGATAACAACAAATAACCAAAGACCAAATAATGAATAAAAATAGGGCTTCTATCCTATTAGTATGGTATACTTGCTCCAAGTAAAGGAGAAAGGGCAATATTTCCTTTTGATCTCACTTAAGTGAGGAGCTTAGATGGGGTTCACAACCCAAGGGGGGGTTTTAGTGGGTTAGCCTAGCTAAGCCCATACTATAGGAATAATCCCATGCTAGAATAACCAGTTTTTCTCCTACCAAGAAAAAAAAAAGAAAAAAAGAAAGGATTAATATTGGTAGATAAGTTTATGGTAAGGTTCACAAACAGAGAGCCAATACCTATGGAACATAATATATCCATAAAGGACTACGTAAGAAAGTACCTCCCATCGTCAATAGCAGTGATGATGTAGAAAGATCTGGAATTGGAGACTTGCAGTATATGGGATCAAGAGCCAGACACAGGAGGGATCATGGTATCATCCCAACTAGTAAGGAGATAGATAGAAACTCCATCTAGAGAGAGCAGACAGTTAGAAGAGATATTCTAGTTAAGAAAAAAGGTCAAAAGTCTAGAGGTCATGTTGTAGAAGATGAATCTAGAAAGAGAACCAACTTCAGAGCAAGAAGAAGAAGATATAGAGTCTTTTTTGAGAAGGATGGCCACAGAGTATGTTCAGACAAGATAGGATTTGGCTCCTAGAAAGAAGTTAGGTTTTTAGAAGCACCAATGAAGAAGCCACCATTTGAGAGACAAGTTTGCTTTCGAAGTGATAAGGTTTCAGAGGTAAATAGACAGAATCAGGATGAGGAGGAATCCTCACTAGAAAGAGCAGAAAATGGACCTCATAATGGATCTAGAACGTCAACTACAAGTCAAAACCATGAGTTTCCTTATTGAAAGGTGCTCACACAGGTGCTGGTAGTTGATGTTCCACCACTCCCAGCTAAGTATTTCAGACAATTTCCTTGAAGAGATATGCCAATAAAGAATAAGGCACCTATTGAAGAAGGAGTTAAGGCTGAGGAGATATTAGATAGAATGTTGGAGAGAGAAATAAAAGTGACTCCTAAAGAATTATGGGCTGTGGCGCCAAAGTTGTAGGCAGCCTTAAAAAGATTTTGACAAGCAAACGCTCAAATAAAGATAAATCTAGAGAAGACAAAGATTAGAAAAAAAAAGATAACCAACCACAAAAGAAGGTGGTATTGGTTAATAGTCTAGAGAGTCCAAAAAAGTGACAAGAAGTCATTGAGATAAAGAATGGCAAGGTTGTTAAAGTATAGGCTGTAGCTGATCTGGTCTTACAGTTACTAGAGAGATTGAGTCCAAAAAAGTGTAGTTGTTAGATATTTGCAATAGGAGTAGAAGAAGAAGAAGTATTATTGGACAGCAGCTCACAGATAGTCTCAATGACCAAGAAAGTAGCTGTTGCCAATAAAGTTAGCTAGAATCTTAGTCTTAGCATTTAGATGCAGAGTGCAAATGGATTACTATCTAAAACATGCAGACTGGCAAGAAACGTACCTTTTACTTTAGGAGAAGTAACAGTACTTTTACAGGTATATGTAATGGATGTAGTACCTTATACAGTATTGTTGGGATGACCATTTGACACTATAACAGAGAGTAGAATTGTTGATGATAAGAAAGGGAATCAGACAGTGTGTATTACCTGTCCAAATACTAGGAATAAGGTAGCAATACCAATATATAAAAGAGGGGAATTGCCAAGGAAAGTGGAGAACTCGGCAAATTTTTGGTGAGCCTTGAGGAATCTGAGACGTTCCCTGGAGGAGAGGTTCCCTGTATAATCAAACTAGATTGAGATGGGAGTCCTTTCATCAGCGAGGTTCTGCTATTAGAAGGAAATATGTTAAGTATAGACAAGTTGAGACTGTTGTATCTAAAGAGAAGTAAGCCAACTTTGGAAGAAAAGAAAGTAATACTTCTAGAACAAATAATGCAGGAAATAAGGAGACCTGATACCCTTCAATAGTGCTGAATAGCAGTGGAAGAAGAAACAGGTAATCTAGAGGAAGTAAAGGAGGAAGTTGTAAGTTGCTTTACAAAGAAGTACAAGCCAGTAACACTAAAAGTAAAGCTAGTACTGGGAACTTTACCAGAGCAGTTCAGAATTATGAGAGAGATAGTGAGTGATCCTTTACAAGGAATACCAGAACTACCAGAGCATCCACCAGAGTTTGAACCTAGAGGACGGTATACTCTAGAGAAAAAGGAAAATTTGGATATGGTACATAAAGAAGGATTCTTGTGGCCAGAAGAAAGAAAATTAATGCATTGGCTAGTAAGAGAATAGAACAAAGCTTTTGTATGGGATAATACAGAGAAAGGGAAATTTAAAGAAGAGTACTTTCCACCAGTAGAGATACCGATGGTTGCATATATTCCATGAGTAGAAAAGCCTTTCAGAATTCCCCCAGCTATTTATAAAGAAGTATGTACGATGATTAAAAGGAAAATAGACATAAGAGTGTATGAACTGTCTAACTCGTCCTATCAGTCTAGATGGTTCTGCATAATAAAAAAGAATAGCAAGAGCTTAAGAATAGTTCACAGCCTAGAGCCATTGAACAGAGTAACAATAGCATATTTGGGACTGCTACCGGTAACTAAAGAGTTGGCTATACACTTTGCAGGAAGAGCTTGTGGTAGAATATTAGATTTATATGTAGGATATGATGAGAGGGTACTGGCAGAATGGTCTAGAGACCTGACTACCTTTCAGACACCCTTCAGAGTGTTAAGATTAGTTACTCTACCTATGGGATGGACAAATTTGGTACCTATCTTTCATGATGATATGACTTATATATTGAGGGATAAGATACCAAAGTATATGTTGCCATACATTGATGATGTGCCAATTAGAGGTCCTAAGACTAGGTATGAGCTACCAGAAAATGGAGTGGAGACTCTAGATCAAAATCCAGGGATTAGAAGATTTGTGTTTGAGTATCTAGAGAATGTTAATAGAATATTACAGAGAATGAAGCATACTGGAGGGACCTTTTCAGGCCCTAAGACAACAATATATAATGATCATATCATTATAGTAGGATTTGAATGTTCATATGAAGGGAGAAAGCCAACTAACAATGCCATTAGGAAGATATTGTACTTGGGACCTTGTGAAGACACTACAGATATAAGGGCCTTTCTAGGAACAGCAGTGCAATGCAGAAATCATATACTCAACTTTGTGACAGTGGCGGTGCCCTTATATAAGATAGTTAAGAAAGGTATTCTATTTAAATAGGGGCTTACACAGCAGAAAGCACAACAAGATCTTAAGACACTTATAGAAGACTGTTTTCACATGAGAAATCCAAAGTTCCTAAGTGAGCAGCCACTAGTCTTAGCAGTAGATACATTGTAGAGAGCAGTAGAGTATTATATATACCAGAGAGATAAAGAAGATCCTAAGAAGATCCATTATGTGAAGTTTAACTCATTATTGATGGATCCACAACAGCAGAGATATTCTCAGCCAAAGCAAGAGCTATGTGGACTAAGACAAGCTTTAGAACAGGAGATTTATTTGTTCAAAGGATGCAGGAATTTTATAGTAGAAACAAATGCTAAGTATTGAATGGGAATGTTAAACAACCCAGGGAAGATGCCAAATGCTACTATAAATAGATGGGTAGACTACATATGAACTAATTTCTTCTTTGAGATTGTACATAAGAAAGGAACGACATTTAGGCCAGACAGTCTATCTAGATGGAAATGGTATCTAGGAGATCTACCCCAAGAAGATTTTACAGATGGTACAAATAATGGAGCAGGAGATATAGTAGTGAGAAAAAGGGACCCCAAAAGTTTGGATCCATTGGAATTAGAGGAATTTTATGAAGAAATTGACTTTAGAGAGGGATTCTTTCATGAGAGTATAAAAAAGAAACCTTTATTGGAGTTAGAGAGAAATCTAGTAGAAGATAGTAGAAGAAGTAATAGTAATGAGACGAGAGATATATTCTTAGAAACTGCTAGTGAAGAACCTACGCAGGATCTAGAGAGTAGCTGTGAAGAGTACAATAATAATAGAAGAAGTAAACACATGAAAAGAGCAGATGAGAGAATAAAACAGATAAGAGAGCTATTAGTAACCAAGAGTAAGAGATCTTTTGGACAACTAACAGCAGAACAAGCCAGCCTAGTGAGAGCAGCTTCTCATTATTGGCTAGATGAAGAGGATGGGAAATTGTATAAGAAAAATGCAGGAAATGACAGCCTATAATTGGTTGTGGCTAAAGAAGACTGGATGAGACTGTTGAGGTCATACCATGATGAGATGGGACACAGAGGTGGCTATGCTACCAATAAGTTGCTGCAGCAGAGATTCTGGTGGCCAGAAATAGAAGAAGACGCTGTGTGGTACGTTAGAACCTGCCACATATGTCAAGTTAGACAGAGAAGAGCTCTAGAGCTACCACCAGTAGTGACGCATACACTGTCAATTTTCCAAGTTTTGCATGTAAATACAGTACATATGAATCTACCTTCAAATGGCTGTAAATATATAGTATATGAAAGATGTGGACTATTGTCATGGATGGAAGCTAAAGCTCTAAAGGAAGAGAATGCTAGGTCTATAGGACAATGGCTATTTAAAGATATTATATGTAGATGGGGAAGTCTAGTAAAGATAGTTACAGATAATAGAGCCCCATTTAAGAAGGCCATAAAGTAGCTAAAAGAGAAGTATGGAATAAAAGGAGTAACTATCTCTTCTTATAACTCATAAGCAAATAGTATAGTCGAAAGACCGCATTGGGATCTCAGACAAATGCTATACAAAGCAATGAAGGAAGATGTCAGGAAGTGGGCTTGGTACTTACACCATGTAATGTGGGCAGATAGGATTACAGTAAGGAAAGGGATAGGGTGTTTACTGTACTTTATAGTGACAGGTGCTCATCTGACCATACCTTTAGACATAATAGAGGTGACATGGTTAGTCAAATACCCAGAGAGAATGCTCTCTAGAGAGGAGTTAATAGGGTTATAAGCAATGGCATTAGCTAAGCATGTTGCTTATGTAGAAGAAATAGGAGAGAAAGTTACTAAGGAGAAGATTAGAAGAACTTTACAATTAGAAAGAGATCTACAACATAAGATAGAGGAGTTCAATCTAGGACCAGGAAGTCTAGTCTTGGTAAAGAATTCGGCTATAAAAATGTCAGCAGACAGAAAGATGAAACCAAGATATCTAGGACCTATGGTAGTTGTGAGAAAATCACAAGGTAGTACTTAAATCTTAGCTAAACTGGATAGTTTAGTGTGGCAGAATAAAGTGGTAGCCTTTAGAGTACTACCATACCTCTCTAGAAGAAAACTTAACTTCAACTTGGAAGTTAAAGAGTTGCTAGATGCCTCAGAAGAGAACTTAAGAGAGTTTGCTGATGAGTCAGATAGAGACAATCACACAGAAGGATCAACAGTGAAACTATTTGATTGGGAATAATAGCTGAGATACAATTGAGTGGAGAGTATATAGACATAATTATAGATGGCGAGGAAAACTACCTAGTAGACCAAGCAAAAAGGCAGGAGTCGTACAAAGAGGAAAGATGGTCCTGCTTCTCAGTGACATCTTTGTAGTTGTGAGCCGCATTCTCCAGGGAGTAGATAGCCTAGAGGATGTTGGATGAGGCAAAGATAAGGGCAACCTCAATAGCAGGAAGGGAACAGGAGTGAAGCATGGAGTTCTGAGCATGGATACCCTGCTTGTAAAAGTCCTAGATAGTGTGGAAAACAGTGCAAGCTGTAAAAAGACAAGTTAAAAAGAAGAAAAGCGAAAAGAAAAAGAAATGTACCTTCTTTTGTCATGACTTGGCAAAATGGCTAAGTCATTATTTATATTTCTTTTCTTTTCTTTTTCTTTTCCTTTGGACTTACAACTACAAGGTGGAGCATGGGAAAGTATCACATGACTTTGTCACAATGTCACAATTGGTGTGACGGATGGTCACAGATGGTCATGTCACAAGTCACAGTCACAAGGTGTCACATGACTAGAGTAACATGAGGACCATGGGAGAATAAGCACATAGCCATAGTAGTAAAGTGTACAAGTAGGTAGAGAAATGAGTGAGAACTCTATTGAGTTCTCTTTGTCAAACTCTGAACAAAGAGACAGTTGGCTTAATTCCAGTCATCGGACTTTAGACGCTGACATCTTTAGCAAGACTACTGTTAGAGCTAGCAATGGATGGAGGTGCAGAAGCAGACTAAGGAAGTAAATAAGAGTTAGAATAAGGAGAGATGATCTAGAGAAAAGACTTACCAGAAAACAAGGGATAGGAATAACCCCCACAGCCAGAGCTGGAGAAGTCAGAGGAGGCATGGGTGGCAAAGTATCAGGAGCAGAGAGACCACCAGCGTCATCAACTTGTATAGGAGACTGAAAAAGAAAAGTGAGAGAGAGATATATAGATAAAGAAAGATAAATACAAACGGGAGCCTGACAAAGAAGATACTTAGCAATGTTATTATATGGGACATGCATGATAAAGATTACCTCATTGTTATCGCTATCCAAAATGTTGACTTCACTATCAGAAGGAGGTGGAGCCTTGACCTTGCAATGCTAAGAGAGAGAAAAAGAGAGAAAAGTATTAGTAATTGAATCTAGAAAGGAGAGAAAGAAGAAATCCATACCTTAGAAGTACTGGACTTGCTAGCATCAGTGCTCAAGATGCCACCATTACCAAGGGGAGGATCCTGCTGAGTGGATGGGATACTAGAACAAACATCAGATACCTTCAGACTCTTCTCATATTAACTTATAAAAGTCTGTAACTAATTATAAATGGGGGGATAAATGAATGAATAGTCATGGTTCTTATAGAAGATCTCATAAGACCATTTGTTTTGCCCAAAATTTTGATATAGTTGGGTTTTCCAATGGCAGCAGGATCAGAATTTAGTCAATCTAGATAAAGTCACTAATAGGAATACAGTGAGAAAAAGAAGATCAAGCAATAGAAACAGAAAAAGAATACTCACAGTGGGTTTGGCTAAATTATCAATGGCCATTTTGAGGGATCCCAAAGTAGTCTCGTGATGACTATAGCATTGACTGCGATGGAAAACATTAGAGACAGCATCAGACAGCTCCAAGAAGGTATTATGAGTCTCACCAGTTACTGAGAAAACCATAGATGTGAGAACAAAAGATAACAAAGGAATAGAGTGACTTGAGAACAACGAGCAGTTATATAGGGGAATGTGACCTCAACCCCACATACGGAAAGGTCCTAGAAAGCAATAGGACATGCTGGAAGATTAACAGAGGGATGCCTAAGAAAGGAAAAGAGAAAGATCAGTAATTAAGTTCAAAGAAAGAAAGGAAATTACCAGGAAATATGATGCATATGGACTAGAGAAAGCAAGAAGCTTCTAGAGACAAGGAAGAACAATCTAGAGAGATAGTGAGGATACCTTTTTTCCATAAGGGGGGAGAGGGAAAGTCAAGCTGAATAGAGACATAAGAAGAAAGGATAATCAGACTTGGATGAATTTTTTGCAAAATCATGCTATACTTAGAAGTGATCAGAGTAATGACATGAGATACAGAAATAGGAAACTCATGCTGTCATGCTGTAAAAATCTTTAGGCAAAGTAGATGACAATTGACACCTCAATAACTAGAATAACTAGCTCAAGAGGAGAGCTCGACCCCCCCAGAGATGTTCCTTTAGATGCCCAGTCATGGACTTGAGCATCTAGGAGTAGTAGGGTAGTGGCTATGACCACCGCTACATATACCTTATAGACGCTGATGGGGATCAAAGGGAATTTGATCTTGAAACAAGGGTGACAACAAATGGGAATCTAATAATCCCCGAGATATTTTATAGTTGTGCACTAAACAAGTAGGCACTGGGGAGGTAATCAAATAACAAAGGAGAGCTCAGTAATAGGGGAAAGGGTAGAGTACGATCCAAAAGAAACCTCAGAAATAATAATAAAATGTTAAGAGTCCACTCTAAGTAGATCTCACCGTAATAGAATCTCTAAGACGCACGTTTGTCTCGCATTGTGACACTGCTGCCCTTACCTAGTCTAGTAGCCTAACTCGCCGTCAATACAGCAGAACTACCTAGAACTCCTGTGACGTCGTGTGGGCTCTTCTTCAGCTGACTATACAGCTAGAAGTTGACTCCAATGACACATAGCGAGCTGTTAACTCCTAGCATAAGCAAATACCCAAGTCCGTTGGGGCTCAAGTTCCCGTTGAGGGAGAGTTTGGGTGGGTTTTTAGAAAGTAAGGTAGAATACTCGGAAAGACTAGAAACTCAGTCACTCAACAATAGCCGTTAAGCTCTAGAGCAACAGAGAGGGATAGTAATGGGGGTATGATGCTTGATTGCCCCTCCTGTGCCCTAGAGTATTTTATTATGATTACAAAGCAAAAAGACAACAAAGAAAGTGAGACAAAGAAAACCTCTGAATTCCCAATTCTAGCAAGGTCATAATAATGGTATGGTGCCCCTTCCGGACACCAACTAACTGCTCCCTGACATTCTAATCCTACTCCGGGAACTCTTCCTCACACAATGGTCAGCTCTTGGGCACCTCGATGGTATTATACTGTACAAATGTTTAGGCAAAATAAGTGATATTTTACACCTTAATAATGAGAATAACCAGCTCAAGAGATGAGCTTGGCCTCCCAAAGATGTTTCTTTAGACGCCCAGTCGTGGACTTGAGCATCTTGCTTGAGTAGCAGAGTAGCGGCTGTGACCACTGCTACATATGCCTCATAGAGATTATCCAGAGAATTTCATAACAGATTTATAACAGAACTCCTCTCTAGAGTGCTCTCGAGAGTGGAAAGGACCTTAGAAGAATGTTTTCTATAAGGATGATATCATATCTTAGTGGCAGTGACTTATTTATAACATCTAGGTTACCATCAGAGCAGGGCCATCATCACTGATGGCTAATTATAGCAAGAACTAGCAAGACGAGTCCTCTCGAGGACTGCATTGCAAACTTAACAGAAGAAAACTGAGGCTCAAAGATATGATGAGGTATAGAGAAGTAGTAGAAGGACTAGAGAGGTCAGATAGAGAGATAAAAGAAGAGTTGTTTGATGAAGGCAATGCACTTGAGAGCAAAATGACTCAAGATCGCCGCCTCTCTCTATAGCCCAGCAAAAGGCTTGAGAGCCATCCATTGTTTAGAGAAGAACCCCCAGAGTAGGATTAGAGGAGTAGGGAGTAGTAGCCAAGTAATCGGAAGAAGTGCCGTCTCATCATTTCACTCTTACTATCTTTGGGAAGTTGAGATTTTTCTTTGTTTCTTTTCTTTTGTTGTATCATTGCTTTGTAATCCTGATAAAATACTCTAGGGCACAGAGAGGAAAAGGACTTTCCCCCCCATCATCTCTCCCTCTGTTGCTCTAGAGCTAAAAGGCTATCTAAGTGATTTGAGGTTTTCTTTTGTGTTTGCTTTATGAAAACTCTATAAAACTTCCCTCGAAGGGAGACTCAAGCTCAACAGACTTGGGCATTTGCTTATGCTAGGAGCTAACCACTCGCTACAGGTTATTGGAGTTAGCTTCCAGTTGTACAGTCAGCTGAAGAAGAGCCCACACAACAGCATGGGAGTTCTAGGTAGTACTACTGTATCGATGGCAAGCCAGGCTACTAGACTAGGTAAGGGCAGTAATGTCACAGCACGAGATGAACACGTGCCTTAGGGATCCTATTATGGTGAGGGTTCTCTCGAGTGGATACTAAAAACAGTTCTTTTCTTCTTAGGCTTCTATTTAATATGTTTTGGTTATTCTTTGGACTTTTACCTTCAGTAATGTTATGACTTGGCAAATTGGCTAAGTTATTATTTATATTTCTTTTCTTTTCTTTTCTTATTTACAACTACAAGATAGAGTGCGGGAAAGTATCATGTGACCATCTGTCACACCATTGTGACAGATGGTCACAGTCACAGTCACAGTAGGTCACATGACAAGAATAACATGAGGACCATGGGAGAGCAAGCACATAGCCACAGTAGTAAAGTGTATAAGTAGTAGAGAAATGAGCGAGAACTCCATTGAGTTCTCTTTGTCAAACTCTGAACAAAGAGACAGTTGGCTTAATTCCAGTCATCGGACTTTAGACGCTGACAAGTAAGCTCTCTATTGTTTGATTTATCTCCCCAGTGCCTACTTGTTTAGTGCACAATTGTGAAGCAGTTTAGAGATATCACCTCTCTGACCTTGCTTTTACCTTTGTTTTGTGATCAAACCTTTTGATCCCCATCAACGGACCATAGACAGAGACGGCAGTCTTGAGCTGTCTTGTTCTTGCATGCGTTCCCTTTATCTAATCTCCCTACTATTTCTCTCCTCAGCTTCCTAGTTCTTCCTCTTACCTCTCCTATGCATTCCCACTCTTCTACCCTCCAGTTTCCTCCTACCACCATTACGAGGTGACTTCGTGATGGTATGACTCTCTTGATCTTACTATAATTAGCCATTATTACTGATGGCTCAAATCTAATTGTAACTCTTCTTTAAATAGGGCTGTTGGTAGCTACGGTATGACATTGTTTGGATCGCGTAGTCCATTCTAAGTTTGCTTCCATTCTCGAGAGCACTTCTAGAAGGGAAATCCATTAGGAATCCGATATGGGGTGCCTGGGCAAGCGTCTATGAGGTATATGTAGCAGTGGTCACAGCCGCTACTCTGCTACTCGAGCTAGATGCTCAAGTCCACAACTAGGCGTCTAAAGGAACATCTCTAGGGGGACCGAGCTCGTCTCTCGAGCTGGTTATTCATGTTATTAAGGTGCAGAATGTCACTTAATTTGCCTAAACTTTTGTACAGCATAACAATGCTTGCCTAGGCACCCCGTATTGGATTTCCAATGGATTTCCCTTCTAGAAGTGCTCTTGAGAATGGAGGCAAACTTAAACAGGTTAGTACAACCCAAGTGACATCATATACTGGCAGCTGGTGGTGTTATTCATAGCAGAGTTATAATCAGAACTGAGCTATTATCACTGATAGCTAATTATAGCAAGATCAAGAGAGTCGAGCCACTGTGAAGTTGCATTGTAATGGCAGTGGAAGAAAACTGGAATCTGGAAGAGCACAAAGACATAGAGGAGCCAGAAAGAAGAATAAAGAAGCTGAAGAGAGAGATAGCAGGAAGGCTAAATGAAGATAACATGCTTAAGAGCAAGACAACTCGAGATCACTGTCTCTAGCTACAGCCCAGCAAGAGGCTTGAGACCCGGCCATTATGTGAGGGAGATGTTATGAGAGCTCTAGAGAGGAAAGAGTCTCCCATGCATTCAAACATCTGATCTCTAATATTAAGTCGTGTAATGGGATCAAGGTATAAATAGCATGGGAAATTAGGTAATCATATCACATGACAAGGTCATGTGATCATAGAAGGTTCTGAAAGGACATGTGATCATGTAATAATAAAGACACAGCCACTTGTAAGGTAGTATAAGTAGGTAGCCAAATCCAATAGAGAACTCCATCAAGTTCTTCCTAAACACTTACCTTGAGTGGTCCCTAAGTCGTCAAGACTCTGTGATAACAGGAGGATTCCTGGAGTAGGACTAGAAGAGTAGGGAGCGGTCACTCAGTACTTGGGAGGAGTGCTGTCTCATCATTGTGACCTTACTATGTTTGGGAATTTGGAGGTTTTCTTTGTCTCACTTTCTTTGTTGTCTCTTTGCTTTGTAATCATAATAAAATACTCTAGGGCACAGAGGGGAATTCAAGCAATCATACCCCCATCATCATCCCTTTCTGTTGCTCTAGAGCTTAATGGCTATTTTGAGTGACTAAGTTTTCTATTTTCTAAGTGTTCTACTTTACTTTCTAAAAACCTACCAAACCTCTCCCTCGATGGGAACTCGAGCCCCAATGGACTTGGGCATTTGCTTACACTAGGAGTTAATAGCTCACTACATGTTATTAGAGTCAGCTTTCAGTTGTATAGTCAGCTGAAGAAGAGCCCATATGACAGTACAGGAGTTCTAGGTAGTTTTGCTGTATCAACGGCAAGCCAGACTACTAGGCTAGGTAAGGGCAATAGTGTCATGATAAAAGGGTGCAAAAGGGAATTGCACACTAGGACAAACAAAACCATGCTGTGCCAGCTCCCAATTGTGTGCTAAAGATCTGAGAAGAGATAATCAAAGATGAAGGTTTGTAAATAATTAGAAAATAGGAATTATATACAGCTCCAATAAAATATACGTTGGTGGTTGTGAAATGTCTCTCTAGATTGTCATCACATAGCCTCCCTAAGGTATCAACCTTTACACACCATGACAAAAGCTCCTCTGGAAAATATAGTTAGTTGATTACTCAGGGACCCTCCATACTCAGTTGCCCCCTTGTCTGCACCCCCAACACTGAACCTTATGAGTGTGATGCAATCCAAGTGTGCACCTAGCCAAGCTTTCCCAGCTTGCTGTCCTTTCTGAAGCCTGCCCAAGTTGCGTCTACATCTTCTCCCTAGATTGAGTTCTGGGTATACTCTGTGTTCTTCTCAAGACACCCCACTAGTCTCAGTCTTCTTACTCTCAATAGATTTGCATTTACAATTCTAGAGGCAGTGTAGATAAAGGTAGGAGTCAAGAGGTTCCTCTCCTATCCAACTGCACACCGGATACTATATTAAAATGATTACAAAGCCCTGAAACTCAAGGAATAAAATATAAAAAGGAAACTATTACTACTTTTGATGT